>Ga0209080_1000002_pt1 | contig 235984 bp, 252 predicted proteins | sample JNZ110809AmetaG_FD_184123 | JGI IMG/M metagenome (GOLD analysis project Ga0209080, IMG submission 184123) | Hot spring microbial communities from Jinze hot spring, China to study Microbial Dark Matter (Phase II) - JNZ 110809A (SPAdes) (version 3) ...
AGTCCACGCGTTTCGCCTCGAAACCCTTTTATAGCCCTGAAGCCCCTTTAGTGGCTTGGAGGGGTCAGCGCCCTTACGGGCGTTTTAAAAATCACCTCTCATTACGTCGTCTCCTCATCATACCCCTCCCGCCTAAATTGTTAGAAGGCGTTCACCGGGGCCTCGGGGCCGACGCTTAAGGCACCCCTCCCGATGAATTGTTCGAGCAGGGCGCTGTTAACGCTTTTAACCTTCTTAGCTTTGTCGCGCTTTAAGCCCCTTTAACGCGCCCCCCGGCCTTGAAGGGTTTAAGGGAGTGAACACGGTTGGGCCGACGTGGCTAAGAGGTGAGAGGTGACCTTCAAGGCCGGGTGCTTCGCCGGGGCTCGCCACCTCGAAGGTTAGAACGCTTCCGAGGAAGCTATTCAGCGTAACCTGTACGGCCTGTAGCGTCGGTTTAGCGGTGTACCCCTTTAAGTCACCGTTAAGGGTGGAGGTGACGCGGTTGAGGATGTTCGCCGTAACCGCCCGCGACTTAAACCGAGGAGGGTTAAAGTACAACAACTGCCTCTGGAGGGTTAAAACGCTCTACGCGCTAGCCTCCTCGAAGGAGGAGGCGGTTAAATTGGTTGAGGGGGGCGAGGCGGGTCTTTGCGGCTGGTGCATGTGCGAGGCGGTAGCCGAGGGGGTGGGAAATAGGGTGAAGAAAGAGGCCGAAGGCAAGTACCCGGAGGAGAAGCTGAGAAGGGTTGAAAAGAGGCTAGGCGTGTATTTTAACTACTAAGCCATTTGAATGGTTTATTGGGCAACCCTTTAAACGCCTTCTGAGCCGCTTTAAGTAGTGGAATACCGATTATGAAGCACGCTATTACCTCACCTGTACCAACACTGGCGTAAGCAAACCATAGTGGTACCCCGGGGATTAGTAGGGGTAGGTAAGATCCAACGATTAATGTAACCGCTACCACAGGATAGGTTGCCGCTAATAATACGTTATTATTGCTAAGTTTCGCTGAAAGCACGCCAGCAACTAGGTTAGCAAGGGAGCCGAATAGTACGTCTAACGGGTTAAGCATGTAGTAGGCGTTAGCTACTATGCAGCCGAGGAATAAACCGAAGGCAGCTGGAAGGCCAAATATCATAGGTAAGGGTAGTAAAGCGTCGGAAACTCTAACTTGGATAATACCGTAGCTTAAAGGGCCGCCTAGCGCTGTTTCAACTATCGTTACAGCGGCGTATAAAGCCGCGAAAAACGAGGTAATGGAGATGGATAAACTCTTCTTCAAGCTTTCACCTCCCGACACCGGGGTTTATAGCCATCGGCGGAACGGGTGGGAGGTCCCACTCACCCGCCATCCTATAGTGGCGTTAAGCCAACCTAGGATTTAAGGATTACGTAATCCTTTAAGCAGTAAATGAAGCCGTTTCTTCAACATTTCTAAGGAAGATGGAGCGGTTCAAAGTGTTCCCGAAACCTCTAAGCAAGCTCTAGGAACGTAGCCCCTTTTTGAGGGGTTGAATATTAAGGCTTTTCTCGTTTACAAGGCCGGTACTACGCATGTATGGGTTGGCCTCGGCGCTACTTAAGCTAAAATCGTACGATGGAGCCTTAAGCGGGAGGCCATTAAGCTATTAGAACGTCTATCGAAGCTTTTAACGTCGCACCCTTCGGTCAAGGAGCACGAAAAGAGTTTAAGTGTTAAAGGGCGGAGTGGAAAACTAAGCTAATAACTAGCATCAGGTTTAAAGAGGGGTATAAATTGCTTCTACTAGGAGCGCTTTTAAATGTTTGGGTGTGTTTATGGATTTTGAGTTAACTGAGGAACAGAAGCTGTTTAAGAATAGTGTAAGGGAGTTCGTAGAGAGGGAAATAATACCCATAGCTAACGAAATAGACGCTAAAGATGAAATCCCCTCTGAGCTTTGGAGGAAAATAGCTGACATGGGCTACTTCGGCCTCCGATACCCTGAGGAATATGGAGGATCCGCTTATGACGTTCTAACCTTCTGCCTCTTCTGCGAGGAGTTTGCTCGTGGCTCCTTAGCGGTAGCATTTCAAGCGACCATGCAGGCCTTCCAAAGCACTGACTTCATATTTAAGTATGGAACGGAGGAGCAGAAGCAACGTTGGCTTGTACCGGCTATAAGGGGTGAAAAGCGCGGCGCCTTTTCGGTAACTGAACCTGGGGCTGGATCAGACCTTGGAGCTATGGAGACCTTAGCCACCGAGGAAGGTGATTACTACTTGTTAAACGGGAGGAAGACTTGGGTAACGGGGGGGCCGTTAGCTGATTTCTACGTTATAGGGGCGATGTCCGATAAAAGTAAGGGCTTTGACGGTATTGACTTCTTCGTTGTTGAAAGAGGGACACCGGGCTTTAAGATAGGTAGGGAGATACCGAAGTTCGGGATGAAGGGTCTGAAGGAGTGCGAACTAATGCTTGAGAACTGTAAGGTTCCGAGAGAGGTAGCGTTAGCTGGCTTTAGGAAGGGTAATGGCGCCAAGTACCTTAGAGGGATCCTAGCTGAAATAAGAGTAGTGACGGCGGCTTTAGGGATTGGACTTGCTCAAGCAGCCTTCGAAGCGAGTTTAGAGTACTCTAAACAAAGGGTTCAGTTCGGTAGGCCTATAGGTAAGTTTCAAGTTATACAGCATAAACTAGCAAACCTTGCCACCGAGCTTGAAGCTGCTAGGATGTTTACCTACTATTCAGCTTGGATTCTCGATAGGAAGGGGCGTGAATCCCGCGAAGCTATTAAGGTGGCTTCGATGGCTAAGAACTTTGCCTGTGAAATGGCTCAGAGGGCAGTTGACGAGGCTCGAAGAATATACGCTTCCTACGGTTTCTCAAGCGAATTACCGGTTAACAGGTACTATAGGGATGCCGGAGCGTTATTGTTAGGGGGTGGAACGACGGAGATTAACAATAACATTATAGCTAGGGAGCTTGGGTTATAACTGTTAAATGAGGTGTAGGGATTGCGTGAGGAGGCTAGATATAGGCTTAGTATAGATATTGGCGGTACCTTTACGGACTTGGTTCTAGTTAATGAGGTTACTGGTGAGGTTAGCGTGGTCAAGGTTTTATCAACGCCTAAGGACCCGTCGATAGGGGCCTTCATCGGCATGCGTAGAATACTTAGCGAAAGCGGTGCTCGAGCCGATCAGTTATCGGCGGTTATCCATGCAACCACCGTGGTTACTAACACCGTGATAGAGAGGAAGGGGGCTAAAACAGGATTCATAGCGACTAAGGGGTTTAAGGACCTCCTTGAGATCGGTAGGGAGCGTAGGGTTACTCAATACGATCTATTCGAGGAAAGGCTTCCACCGCTAGTACCTAGGTATTTAAGGCGCGAGGTTAATGAACGGCTAGCGCCCAACGGCGAAGTGATAAAGGAGTTAAATGTAGACGAGGTTAAAAGTGTCTTAGGGGAACTCGTAAAGCTAGGGGTTGAATCAATAGCGGTTACCCTACTACACTCGTATGCGAACCCTAAGCATGAACTGCTGATAAAAAGCGTAGCTGAAAAGGAGTTCCCTCAATTAAGCGTATCCATATCGTCGGAGGTCCTACCTGAATGGAGGGAATACGAACGGGCTTCGACGACCACCGTTAACGCCTATACACAGCCCGTAACTAAGCGTTACATACGGGGGATTGAACAAGGCTTAATAGAGTATGGATGTAAGGGTAAGCTTTTCATTATGTCGGCTAGCGGTGGCTTAATGGCCGCGGACACGGCCGCTAAATACCCCGTGAGGATACTTGAATCGGGTCCCGCCGCTGGGGCTTTAGCCGGTGCCTTCATCGGTAGGATTATCGGTGAGGAAAACCTGATATCCTTTGACATGGGAGGTACAACCGCTAAGAGCTGCTTAATAGAGCGGGGTGAGCCACGGATAACAACGGTTTTCGAGGTAGGGGGCTACAGATTTAAGAAGGGTAGTGGGTACCCGGTTAAGGTGCCTACCATTGACCTCATAGAGATAGGCGCTGGAGGGGGGAGTATAGCGCACGTGGAGATGGGGCTACTTAAGGTTGGACCTGAAAGTGCTGGAGCAGATCCTGGTCCAGCTTGCTACGCTAGGGGCGGGGATAAACCAACGGTAACCGACGCAGATCTAGTACTAGGCTACCTAAACCCGGACTACTTTCTAGGAGGGGAGATGAAGCTTAGTGTTGACCTCGCGGTTAAAGCCATTGAGGAGCACGTAGCTAAACCCTTAAACATGAGCATAGTAGAAGCGGCTCGCGGTATATATGATGTGGTTAACGCTAACATGGCTTTAGCTATGAGGGCCGTCTCGGTAGAGCGTGGCCGCGACCCAAGTACGCTAACATTAATAGCGTTCGGTGGAGCTGGACCATTGCACGCGAATAGGCTTGCGCAACAGCTTAAGATAAGGAAGATAGTCATACCGCCGTTAGCGGGTTTAACCTCGGCCTTAGGATTACTGGCTGCTGACGTAAAGTTTGATACGGTTAGAACCTACGTTTCTCGTTTAGAAGACGTGGATGTAAACGTTGTGGAGAAGATGTATAAGGAGATGGAGGTTGAAGCCGTAGAGCTCGTTAAGGCGGCGGGCGTTACCGATATAGAGCTAATTAGAAGCGTAGACATGCGGTATATGGGTCAAGCTTACGAGTTAAACGTACCATTAGTTGGAAGCACCTTAGACCAAGCTATAAAGGGTTTAGCTAAATTATTTACTGAGGCCTACCGGCAATCCTACGGTTACACTATGGATGATCCTGTGGAGACGGTGAATTGGAGGCTGCTAGCTATTGGAAGGGTTCCGAGGGTTAAGCTTAAGAAGGTGGAGAAGACTGTTAGAGAAGCATTTAAGGGTAAGCGTAAGGCTTACTTCGCTGAGTACAACGATTACGTGGACTGTAAGGTTTACGATAGGTATAAGCTTTACCCGGGCATTGAGGTGGAGGGGCCAGCAATAATAGAGGAGAAGGAGTCAACTATTGTGGTATGCCCAGGTTATGAAGTCACACTGGATGAGTACGGGAACGTAGTTATAACTCTTAAACGGTAGGTGTAGAAGCTTGACTTACGGCTTTGACCCCGTTAAGCTCGAAATATTATGGAGCGGCCTATTAGCCATAGTGGAGGAAATGTCGATCACCCTGAAGAGGACGGCTTACTCTGAGCTTATAAGGGAAGCTAACGACTTTTCCTGCGCCCTATTCGATGGCGAAGGCGACATGCTTGCTCAAACCGATTGGATTGGAAGCCCAGGCCATTTAGGCTCCGTCCCGAGGATTATGGAGAGCCTCTTTAAGGAGTACCCACCTGAAACCCTTGAGCCCGGCGACGCTATAGCTACCAACGATCCTTGGCTCGGCTCAGGACATCTACCAGACCTAGTCATAATATCGCCCGTGTTCCACGATGGTAAGCTCTTAGCCTTCACCCTCAACATAGCTCACCACTCCGATATAGGCGGTAGGGCTCCAGGTGGGCATATAGCTGACTCCAGGGTTATATTTGAGGAGGGTATCATCATCCCGATGCATAAGCTATATAAAGCGGGTAAGCCGAACGATGATACGCTTAAGATGATAACCGCCAACGTCAGGATGTCAAGACAGCTGCTAGGCGATATAAAGGCGCAGTTAGCAGCTAACTTCGTCGGAGAGCGTAGGCTTAAGGAGTTTATGAGGGATAATAAGCTCGAGGACCTTACACCTCTAGCTAAGGCCATAATAAGTAGCACGGAAAGCGCGACGCGGGAGGCCATTAAAAAAGTGCCTAAGGGCACCTATAGTCATGAACACGTGTTCGACGGCCCTAAGCCCGGAACCCCCTTAAAGATAAAGGTGGCCGTAAAAGTAGAGGAAGGTCGAATGAAGGTTGACTTCACCGGTACTTCACCCCAAACAGATAGCGGTTTAAACACACCTTTTAACTACGCTTACGCCTATACGATCCACGCTATTAAGGGTGCGTTAACTCCGACGCTCCCATTTAACGCTGGCGCCCTTAAACCCATAGAGGTCTACGCGCCGGAGGGTACCATAGTGAACGTTAAATTCCCAGCCGCCGTAGGAGCTCGTCACGTTCTCTCTTGGCACGTTAACGCGGCTGTTCTAGGTGCGTTAGCTAAAGCGATACCGGATATGGTAATAGCGGCTAGCGGTGGTGAAAGCAACCTACCCCAGTTCTCGGGTATCAACCCTAAGACAAAGAGGCCCTTCATACACGTAGCTATGCATTCAGGGGGGTTAGGGGCTCGCCCTAATAAAGATGGTATCCATTGCTTCGCCTTTCCTCCAAGGGCTGAAAATACCCCGATAGAGATAACCGAAACCTTAAACCCTTTAAGGGTTGAAAGGCTTGAAATACTTCAAGACTCGGGTGGAGCCGGAAAGTATAGGGGTGGATGTGGACTCGTAGTCGACTATCGTATACTAAGTGAAGGGCCATGCACCATAGTCAACGTGGTTGACTGGATCGAGTATGGACCGCCGGGTCTCTTCGGCGGTAAGCCGGGGTCTAGGTCCGAGTTCATACTTAACCCTGGTCCTAACGAAGTCCACTTAGACCCAAGGAAGATCGTAGTAGTACCACCGGGAAGCCTTATTAGGTGTTGCTTACCAGGCGGAGGGGGCTATGGAGATCCGCTTGAAAGGGATCCGGAGAAGGTGTTAGAAGACGTTAGAAACGGCTTCGTATCACTGCGTAAAGCTAGGGAGGAGTACGGCGTGGTTATAGACCCGAACGCTATGACCGTAGACTACGAAGAGACGAAAAAGCTACGTGAATCCATGAAGAAGGCTGAACTAGTACCCCCTTAAGCCTTCACCCTTAAATCCTCTTCAATTAGATTGGCGTAAAAATAAAGAGGGTGGAAGCTAGTTTTACTCTATCCTCCTCATATAGTATTTGTCCTTAACTACTTTGAAGTAATCGTAGAAGCCACCCTTACTTCCAGGGTTAAACCTAGGGTCTCCCCTATAGCCAGCCTTTACAAGCTTCTTAAGTATGGTCGGAGGTGCGTAACGAGGATCTCCGGTTTCCCTATATAGGTATTCGAGGACGTGGAGCTGTACGTCTATACCGACCATGTCATGTAGCTCGAAGGGGCCTAGGGGCATGTTAAAGCCTAGCTTACACATTGTGTCTATCTCCTTAATCCCCGCTATACCTAACTCGAAAAGCCTAAAGGCTTCTGAGGCCCATACAGCGAACCACCTTGAGGTGAAGAAGCCTGGCCCGTCGTTAACCACCACGGGGATCTTACCGAGCTTAATTGAGAGTTCCTTAGCTAGGTTTACGGTTTCATCAGAGGTTAACGCCCCCCGAACCACTTCAACGAGCCTCATTATCGGAACGGGGTTAAAGAAGTGCATCCCGACAAATCTGTCGGGTCTCCTAGTGGCTGAGGCTAGATCCGTGATCATAAACGATGAAGTATTAGAAGCAAACACTGTTCGCTCGGGGCAAGCCTCATCAAGCTCCTTAAACACCCTCTTCTTTAAATCCAGGTCCTCAGGGACGCATTCTATAACCACGTCAGCCTCCCTAACGGCCTCCTTAACGTCCAACGTCCCTCGTATGCGGCTTAATGCTCCCTCCACGTCCTTAATAGTCATCTTTCCACGTTCAACGGCCTTCTTCATACTGTCCTTAACGGCTTCAATACCGGTTTGAAGCGCCTTCTCACTTATATCCCTCAAGACTACTTGATACCCAGCCCTAGCGCATACCTCAGCTATCCCGGAGCCCATCCTACCAGCCCCCCAAATAGCTATTGTCTTCACATCTTCTACTTTCAACTATACCACCTCAACCCTCATTACGGTTACAGGTTGTTTATATGGTGTACGGTTAAGCTAACCGTTAGCTAATCTTTAAGGCTTACACCATCCTAGGTAACCGTAACCCTTCATATGTGCTTCAAGGCTTAACTACGAAGCTGAATGTTGTGCTCCGTGTAGAGCGATAGGAACTAATTCGACGTCAAGCCTGTAAACATGGTTAAGCAAAACATTACGAGTAAAAATTGACGGTGGTGTTTACTCCTAACCTCGATCGTATCCGCCGCCAGCTTAAGGACGTTAAGCCTTAAGGCGGAGTTTAAGCTACATTAAACGGAATGGGTACCGTGTGAAACCTCTTAATTAGGTTTTCAACTGGCAAGCCTAATGATAGAGCTAATAACTCCACGTAGTGAAATACGGGTATATTGTAATCCTCCTTAAGTTTCCGTTTAATTTGTAACTGGCCTAGATCGTACTGTAGATAACATGTTGGACAGCTTACAACTAAGCAGGTAGCTCCATGAGCTTTTACGTCACCTAACTTCTCCCTTAATACTTCAAGGTGTAACTTCTCCTCCACTGCTTGGAGGAAGGCACCGCAACATAGCGTTTCGGATGGATACTCTACTGTCTCTAAGCCTAACGCTTCAACCAGCCCTTTAAAGGATCTCGGCCTTCTAACGTCATCATACTCTTCAAGCTCCTCAAATAGGTGGCAACCGTGGTGAAGTGCTGCTTTAACCCCTATTAAGGGGTTCTTAACGTAACGCTTAATCCGTTCAACCCCCACCTTCTCATAGAGGTACCTGACGAAGCTTAAAACCTCAACCTCTCCCTTAAAGCTCCTACCAGTTATAGCTAGTACTTGGTTTACTTCACTTTGAAGCTTTTCGTCGCGCTTTAAGCCCTTGCTGGCCTCGTGAAGAGTATACGTGCAACCGTTACAAACGGTTAAAATATCCCCGTTTTCCGCCTCAGCTAAACTTAGGTTTCTAGCTGCTAGCGCGTACCATGCCTTTTCGCTGAGCGTTTTAAAAGCAAAAGGCTCGGGACAACAAGTAAAACCCTTTAAGGGCTGTAATTTAATACCTAGCGTATTGAACGATTTTAGCGTTAACGCTTCAATATGTGGTAGCCTCGAGTAAATCACACATCCTGGAAATAGGAAAAGCTTCTTCATGCCTCCTCCCCTAAAATTTTAAGGAGGCCTGTAGCCTTACATAGCTTACGTAGCTCGCTCCCACTAAACTCTTGAACTGGAAGGTTTAACTCGTTCCTTCTTTTAATCGTTAACCCGGTTACTGGTACCGAGCTACCGGTTTTAACCACCGTTAACGCTATATTATAGCACCACTTCTCTACGAAGGCCGCTAAATGCTTAGTTTGTACTAGTCCAAATGGAGGATACACTAATTGAAGGGGGAGAGGAGGTCTAGCCCCCCAGATTGCCTTATAGAACCTTAATAGGTTGAGAACCTTCCGCGTTACCCTAGCCCCCAGCAGTACGGGCTTAACCGGTATTAATGTTTTCCGTAGATATTAATGTAGACATATATATATGAGGTGGTTAGAAGGCTTTCGGTAGGATCCGTGGTTGAGTGGTGGAGGTCAAGCTTTTGAAGAAGCTTCTTTTCGACCCTGAAAAGTGTACAGGGTGTAGGGCTTGCGAGCTTGCATGTAGCTTCTTTACAGAGGGCGTTTTTGCACCAGTTAAATCGAGAATTAGGGTAGTGCGAATAGACGAGGAGGGCATAGATGTACCGGTGGGGTGTACGCAGTGCGATAAGCCCGTATGCATGATGGTTTGCCCTTCACCCAGGGCCATGTACCGCGATAAGGATACCGATGCGGTAATAATAAACGTTGATGCGTGTATCGGTTGTAGGCTTTGCCTACTATCATGCCCCTTCGGGGCTATAGCTTACGACCCAGAGCGTCGCATATGCTATAAGTGTGATCTATGCCGCGGCGACCCTGAATGCGTTAAATGGTGTTTTACGGGGGCCATAAAGTACGTCGAGGTTGAAGACTTTAGAAGAGAGAAGCGTAGTCAGAAGGCGGTGGAGGTAGCCACCATGCTAACTGAGGCTAGGAAGCTGGCTAAAGCTGGTAAGGGGTGAAGGGGGTTGGGTTTTGAGCTTGGAGGTTACGCTGGCACCCTATTAAGGGTAGACTTAACTAAGGGGAAGGTTGAGAAGGTTCCCCTTTCTAAGGAGTTATGCGCCCTCTACATCGGGGGTCGTGGCCGCGACGCTAAAATACTATTCGACGAATTACCGCCTGAAACAGACCCTTTAAGCCCCGATAACATCTTATGCATATCGACCGGGCCCATTACCGGGCTACTAGGCCCTACCACCGGGAGGGTTAATGTAGCTAGTAAATCACCATTAACCGATATCTACGGGAACTCTAACGCCGGAACCCATTGGGGGCCGGAGCTTAAGTATGCAGGCTACGATGGAATAATAATTAAGGGTAAGGCCGTTAAACCGGTTTACATATACATTGAGGATGACCTAGTTGAAATTAGGGACGCCGGACACCTTTGGGGTAAGGGGGTTTTTGAGACGACGTCCATCCTCCAGAGGGATCATAATGGGTACGATACCAAGGTAGCGGCGGTAGGACCGGCTGCTGAAAACGGCGTTCTCTATGGTTCAATAATCTTCGACTATTGGGATGCAGCTGGTCGTACTGGCATGGGAACGGTGATGGCCTCAAAGAATTTGAAGGCTATAGCCGTAACAGGGACCGGGGAGTTAAAGGTGGCTAACCCGCAAAGATACGCCGAGTTGGCTAAGGAGTGTTGGCAAGCGGTCTTGGAGGATCCTGGTTTTAAAACACAGGAGCATGCAGCCCTAGGAACCTTAGTGGTCATGGGGCTTGGCAACGCTCAAGGATGGCTTCCAACTCGTAACTTTAGGGAGTCGGTTTTCGAGCTAGCTGATAAGGTTAGTGGTGAAGAGTTTAGAGATCGTTTCTCGACGAAGCAAGCCCCCATACCAGCTGGTCGCGCCTGTATGTCGTGCCCTAATAGATGTAAACGGTTCGGTAGGATAGAAAGTGGTAAGTATGCTGGGACGAAGGGTAATATAGAGTTTGAAGGAGCGGCTGCCTTCGGTCCTAAGTGCGGCGTAGGCGACCTTGAAGCGGTTTTCCACGCCTACATGTTATCGAACGACTACGGAATGGACTGCATAACCTGCGGTAATACCATAGCCCTCCTAATGGAGCTCCACGAAGAAGGTATACTATCTCACGAGGAGCTTGAAGGCCTAGATTTACATTTCGGTAACGCCGAGGCCATGATCGAAATGGTTCATAAAATAGGTAGGAGGAAGGGTAAACTTGGCGAACTAGCTGGCCTAGGTGAAGCTAAAGCTGCTCAAGCGATAGGTAGGGGCGCTGAGAACTACATTACCACCATTAAGGGTTTGGGGACTATAGGGACTGATCCTAGAGTGGCTACTGGCTTCGGCTTCGGCTTCGCCGTAGCTAGTAGGGGCTCCGACCATCTACGTGCGCATCCGGTCTTCGAGATGATTAAGTACCCTGAAGCCGTAGCCGAGGAGGTATTCGGGTCTAAGGAGGCTGGGAGGCTAAGGGGGTTTGAAGGCAAGGTTAGGTTAGTCGCTTGGCATGAGAATATGGCCGCTGTTACGGACTCTATGGGGACGTGCCGCTTCATGCATGCGTCCTTCTACGCTGAATATCCGTTCCCGGAGGTACTCTCAAAGCTTTTAAAGCGTGATAAACCTCCTCCCTCAATTAAGTACCATGAATGGTTATCGGCCGCTACCGGGTTAAACTTCACGTTTGAAGACCTGTTTAGGGCCGGTGAACGCATAATAACCCTTGAAAGAGCGTTAAACGTAAGGTTTGGGGTTAGACGTAAGGATGATACGTTGCCGCGTAGGTTCCTAACTCAACCGCTTCCAAGCGGACCATTTAAGGGGGTGGTTTTCCCCGAGGATAAGCTTAAGGCCATGGTAGATGAGTACTACGATTTAAGGGGCTGGGAAAAGGAGACCGGGCTACCCTTCAAGGAGAGGCTTTTAGAACTAGGGATGGAGGACGTAGCCTTGGATCTTGAGAGGCGAGGCCTAGTAGCGTTAAAACTCAAAAAGGAGGACGTACAGCTTAAAACCGGGTAGGATCAAGGTAAAGGATTATGCCTGTATGTAAGATTTGTAACACTAGGATTGAGCTATCCAGAACTGGGGTTAGAGCATATAAGTGTAGAATATGTGGTAGGATCGTTTGCTACGACCACTACGATCTCGTTAGAAGCTTATGTTACGTTTGTGCTCGAATACCGATTAAGAGGCCCACCTTCGTATAGGGGGCGGCGTCAACGATGATAACGGTGACAGTGAAGTACTTCACGGCCTTCTCAACTATAACGTGTAAGAAGAGCGAAAAACTTCTACTTAAGGAAGACTGTTTAAACGATCTCTTAAGCTACCTGGCGAAGAAGTATGGAACAGCGTTTGAGGAGCATTTAAAGCGCGCCGTGATTTTAGTGAATGGAAGGCAGATGGACGCATCGGTTAAGTTAAAGCATGGAGACGAAGTAGTGATATCCCACCCCGTAGGTGGAGGTTAAACTTAACGTTTCAACGTATATTTCCACTAGAGCTTTAATCGGTTAGATTCAAAACTGATGAATTCGTAGAGACCATGTTAACCTTTAGCTTTAACTTTCAGTGTCACAAGTTGGAAACCACTTTAAGCTTCCATCCTAAGCTTATTAACAACTTTTTCAATCCTATTGTAGGCCTCCTCAAGCTTATTTATAGGTACTGCGTAGCTAATCCTTAAGTAGCCCTCTCCCATCGGGCCGAAGGCTGTTCCAGGTACTGTTACGATGCCTCCCTCCTTAAATAGTACTTCGGCAACCTCCTCCGACCTTTTACCTAAACCCTTTACGTTTGGGAAGGCGTAGAAGGCTCCCTTAGGGTTCATGCAGGAGAAGCCTTTAATCTCGTTAAGCCGTTTAACGGTAAGCTTTCGCCTTTTATCGTACTCAGTAACCATCATTTTAACGAAGTCCTGCGGCCCTTCAAGGGCGGTTAATGCAGCTCTTTGCGAGATGGCTGGCGCGTGAACTTGGGTAAACTGTTGAAGCTTAATTATCTGCTCGATTATCATCCTATCGGCGGCCAGGTAGCCTATACGCCACCCGGTCATTGCATAGGTTTTCGAGAAGCTATTAACCGTTACCGTCCTCTCCTTCATGCCTTCGAGGGAGGCGATACTGTAATGCTTCTCCCCATCGTAAACTAGCTTCTCGTACACCTCGTCGGATATGATGTATAGGTTATGCTCAACGGCTACTTTAGCTATACCCTCTAAGTCGCTCCTAGTTAAAATGGAGCCGGTAGGGTTGTTCGGGGTGTTAATTATTAAGCATTTGGTTTTACTGGTTACACGCCGTGCTACTTCCTCGGGCATTAACCTAAACTGATCCTCCTCCCTTACGGTTGCGTATACTGGTTTACCGCCAGCTATGATGACGGCAGCTTCGTAAACCACAAAGCCGGGGTTAGGTATTATCACTTCATCGCCAGGGTTTACTAGGGCTAAGATGGCGAGGGATAACGCTCCGGTGCCGCCTCCATCCGTAACTACAACTTCTTCCTCGTCCACATCGATATGGTTTTCAGCCTTAAGCTTCTTAGCTATAGCCCTCCTTAAATCTGGGAAACCCGGGTTTGGGGTGTAGTGTGTATAGCCCTCATCAAGTGCCTTTTTAGCCGCCTCCTTAATGTGGCTTGGAGTATCAAAGTCTGGCTCCCCTATCCCTAAGCTTATTACGCCTGGCGTCTTTTGGGCTAAGTCGAAGAGCCTCCTTATACCGCTAGGCCTTATAAGCGTCGTTCTCCCGCTTAAGGGGGGTAACCGGCCCAAGGCTAGATCGCCTTAACCACGTTTAACGGTTTTTCGCCTCTGATAACCCTTAGTAGGTCCTCGGCCATGGTTAACGCTATCCTAAGCTGGGCTCCATCGGTAGAGCCGCCGATATGCGGCGTCAATATAACGTTGTCAAGCTTAAACAATGGGTGGTCAGGTGGAGGAGGCTCTCTTTCAAACACGTCTAAGGCAGCGCCAGCTAGCTTACCGTTCTTTAAGGCTTCGTATAAAGCGGCCTCATCCACGACTCCGCCTCGGGCTGTATTTATCAGGAAGGCGCCGTTCTTTACGATGTTTAACTCATCCCTACCTATTAATCCCTTAGTTTCGGGGGTTAGAGGTACGTGGATGCTTATGAAGTCGCTAGTCCTTAAGAGTTCCTCAAGGCTTACGAGTTTAACGCTTAACCTATCCGCGTGCTCAGGAGGTACGTAGGGGTCGTAGGCCTGCACCTTCATCCCGAAGGCCTTAGCCAACCTAGCTACCTCGGACCCTATGGACCCTAAACCAATTAAGCCTAATACCTTACCGTTCAACTCGATCCCCATCTCCCCCTTAAGCCACGTACCATTCTTAGTGGCTTCGTTAAGGCGTACAATACCCCTGGCAAGGGCGAGCATAAAGCCGATGGTTAGCTCCGCTACCGATACGGCTGGGGCCTTAGGCGTGTTTATAACCTGTACACCCTTTTCAAATGCGGCTTTTACATCTATATTATCGACGCCAACACCAGCTCTAACTATAACCTTCAACCTTCGAGCACTATCTATGACTTCGCGGGTAACCTTGGTTCTACTTCTTACGACTAAAGCGTCAACGTCCTTCACCTTCTCCAATAACTCCTCCCGAGTAAGTTTTAACGTGACCTCAACTTCGGCCTTATCGCTAACCTTCTTAATAAATTCCTCATCAACGGGGTCTGTAACTAGTACCTTAAACGGCAAGCTGGAAAACCCCGTTGTACCGGTATACATAAAAAAGAGTATTAAGGCTACTTGAGGTACGGTAGGTCCTTAATCCAAGGCAGAGCCTCTTGAAGCTTCCTTATGGATGCTTCAACCGCCTCCTTTGGATACTCGTATGGCGGTAGTTTACCCTCGAAGTACTCATCGTAGGCAAGCATATCGAAGTGGCCGTGACCACATAAGTTGAAGAGTATAACCTCCTCCTTCCCCGTTTCTTTACACCTTAACGCTTCGTCAATTACGAATCTAAGGGTATGTGAGGGCTCTGGGGCTGGTACGTGGCCCTCAGCCCTTGCGAAGATTGTACCGGCCTCGAAGACCGATACTTGGTTGTAAGCTTTAGCTTCAACCTTCCCCTCCTTAACTAGTAAGCATAGGGTTGGTGCATCACCGTGGTACCTTAACCCGCCGGCGTGTATAGGTGGCGGTACGAAGTCGGATCCAACGGTGTACATGGCCAAGAGCGGTGTAAGCTTAGCTGTATCCCCAAAGTCGTATGTGTAAATGCCTTTAGTAAGGGTTGGGCAAGCGGTAGGCTCCGTTGCTACAAACCTTACATCCTTTGGGGCTTTGCCCGAAACCTTATCGTAGTAGAAAGGCCAGAATAACCCGGAGAAGCTACTTCCACCTCCAACGCAACCTGCTACTACGTCGGGGTATTCGTCGATCGTTTCAAACTGCTTCTTGGCTTCAAGACCTTGAACCGTTTGATGTAGGAGTACGTGGTTAAGTACGCTTCCCAAAGTGTACCTTACGTTTTCATGGGTTACGGCGTCTATTAACGCTTCACTTATAGCTATACCTAAGCTACCGGGATGGTTTGGATCCCGCGCTAATAAGCTTTTACCAAAGTCTGTTCTATCGCTTGGGCTCGGCGTTACATCAGCGCCCCAGATGTGCATTAAGCTCCTCCTATAAGGCTTCTGGTAGTAACTAGCTCTAACCATGTAGATCGTGGCTTTAAGCCCGAACAGGTTCGTGCCGAAGGCTAAGGCACTCCCCCACTGTCCAGCTCCTGTTTCGGTGGTAAGCCTTTCAATGCCCTGCTTCATGTTGTAGTATGCTTGAGCTACTGCAGTATTCGGCTTATGGGAGCCAGGCGGGCTAACACCCTCCCACTTATAGTATATTTTCGCGGGCGTTTTAAGCATCCTTTCAAGCCTAACCGCTCTTACTAGGGGGGTTGGCCTCCATATCCTGTAGACGTCGCGTACCTCCTCCGGTATCGGTATCCAACGATCTGAGCTTACCTCCTGCCTTATTAACTCCTTAGCGAAAACCCTTTCGAGCACCTCAGGTTTAACGGGTTCCCTTGTCGATGGATCTATTGGTGGAGGAAGCGGCTTTGGTAGATCGGGGAGAATGTTGTACCACTGCTTAGGTATTTCCTCCTGATCTAGGAGAATTACCTTTTTTACGGACATAATAAAAAGTTTGTCTTAAGGTTTTTTTAAAGTTAACGCCTCCAGAGGATGATACACCTTAAAGCTAGTTTAAATAGCTAGCGGCTTCCAAATTTATGGAGGAAAAGCTGCTTGCCTCAGAATGGTTTTACGCAAAGAAAGCTTAAATCAGCTGAGCAAACTTCATCGGAACTCGACGCGTTAAGCCTAGAGCAACTGGTTAATGGAGCCCTTGACGGGTACTTGAGGCGTAAAGAGGAGGAGTACGAGGTTGGTTACTATTACCCCAGCGTCCTACCCCAATGCTTAAGGAGGCAGTACTGGCACTACATGGAGAGGTCTCCGCCTACGGCTGAAGCGTTAAGGGCTTTCAGCGTTGGGACCTTCATCCACGAGCTAATAGCCAAGGCTTTAATTGAGCACGGCGTTGAGGTGAAGGTTGAAGAGGTGCTTAAGCTTGATTTAGGCTTCGGCCAACTACGCGGTAAAGCCGACCTCCTAATACTGCGCACCGAGGGCGGTGATTACGCCGTTGAGGTTAAAAGCTGCGCTAAACTACCTAGCGACCCATACCCTGAGCACGTACAGCAGCTTAACAGTTACCTAGGCATGCTCAAGCTCTCAAAGGGCTTCCTACTCTACGTGAAGAAAACGGCTCTTCAACTAAGGGTCTTCACCGTAACCTTCAACGAGCAGCTATTCAACGAGCTAATTGAAAGATCTAAAAAACTACACGAATACGTATCGTCCCGGAGGCTGCCACCACCGGAGATGCTTGGTAGTCTTGAGTGTGAACGCTGCGAGTACATGCTTAAATGCGCTAAAACCGAGCAAGCATTACAACACCCTGTAGAGCTCTGAGGAAGGTGCGGGAAAGGGTCTAAAAAAGCGGTCACATCGAAAGTTAATACCCTTAACCTCAATAATCAATAGAAATATATACGTATCTCTCACGTGTTTTTTGGTGAAGCGTTGAAGCCTAAAGAGCTACTGGGTTTAGTTATAACAGTGGTCACAGTCATTATACTGCTTTACGAAGCATTTTACGTAAACCTAACCACCGGAGGTATAGGTACGAAGGGCGTAGTTAGTACGCATGCAGCCCTCTTTTCAGCTAGTTTCCTTCTAATACTAATCGGCCCGTGGCTATGGCTCGGCGAAGTACCTCTAGCGGTAAAGAAAATCATAGAGGCTAAAACCGGTACTAAAGCGAAGTGAGGTGGCTCTATGTATCCGATACTACTACTCGTAATAGTCCTCGTACTCTACGGCTTAGCCTACGTTTTCTACGGTAAAAAGCTACTAGAGCAAAGGGTGGCGAAAGCTGACCCCACTAGATTAACGCCCGCCTACGCGAAGTTCGATGGTGTTGACTACGTCCCAGCTAATAAATACGTCCTCTACGGCCACCACTTCGCGTCTATAGCTGGTGCAGGACCTATCGTAGGCCCTGCAACAGCTTTAGCTTGGGGTTGGCTACTACCCCTAGTATGGGTGCTCTTTGGCAACATATTCATCGGCGCGGTTCACGATTACATGGCCATAATGGCTAGCACAAGGCACGGCGGTGTATCCATAATGACTATTTCCGAGAGCGTTATGGGGCGTAAGGCTAGATACATATTCCTGATATATGTCTGGTTCGCACTGATCCTAGTTTTAGCGGCTTTCTTTAGCGTAGCAGCTGCTACATACGAGGCGGTACCTACAGCGGCCACAATGGCCATACTTTACATGCCGCTTGCCCTACTCTTTGGCCTGCTAGTGTATAGAGCGGGTTTAAAGGTTAAGAGCGCGACCGTCTTACTATTAATACTAGTATTTTTGATGCTTATGTACTCGTTTTACGCGCCTACCTACCTAACGTATGAGGGCTGGGTAATAGTTTTAGCCTTATACTCGATAATTGCGGCGGCTTTACCCGTTTGGTACCTACTTCAACCTAGGGACTACTTAAACGCGTACTTACTATGGTTTTTCGTAGCCTTAGCCGTTGTAGCACCTCTACTGGTTCCGGTAATAGGGTTTACAGGGCCAGCCGTTATAGGCTTCGCGGCTACAGGAGCACTTCTAGGAGCTCCCGCTGGAACTTTTCCGGCTGGACAGTACATAGCTTGGTTCTGGCCTACCGTGCCGTTGGTCATTGCGTGCGGCGCTTTATCAGGTTTCCACTCAGTAGTAGGCTCCGGAACAACTTCGAAGCAGCTAGCCAACGAGCTGGACGCCTTACTCGTAGGCTATGGAGGCATGTTAACTGAAGGGGCGGTTTCATCCTTAGCCGTAATACTTCCGGCTGCGCTGGTATGGGACTTCGCCTCAATAGCTAAAAGCGCGGGTATATCTTTAGACTTACTACTAAAAGCTGGTATTGACGTTGCGAAAACCCCAAACATACTAGGGTTTCCAGGCGCGCCCCGGTTCTACACAGCGTACGGGTTTACTCAAGCTATCGCGTGGTCCAGGGTTTTTGGTGTTGAAGTGTTTCCGGCGTTCTTCACGGGCTTTAAAACCTTCGCTGCGTGGGCTTTAACGGCCTTCATACTAACAACGTTGGATACCTGCAACAGGTTAGCTAGGTTCGCCTGGGTAGAAATGTTTGAGTGGTTAAAGCCTAAAACCTTAAGCAATCCTAAGGGTTTAAGTGGTTACGGCGTTTTAACGAATAGGTGGGTAGCCTCATTAATACCGGTGCTCGTAGGAGGCATTTTAGCGTACCCAACCATACCCGGCGTCGGTAAGCCCTACATCATACTATGGCCGGCCTTCTCCGGTACAAACCAGCTGCTAGCTGCTTTAGCCCTCTTAACCTCTACGCTATGGGTTTACGCGATATTAAAGGTTAGAGGCGGGCCTTCAGCGTTAATGCTGATACCAGCCCTATTCCTGTGGATAACGGTAACAGCAGCCCTACTAGTATGGCTAGTGTTAATAGTGCCGTACCTACCACCGTTATACATAGCCGGTGCGGGCACCATAACGGCCGTGTCCGTAGCCTTAGACCTCCTACTGCTAGCCCTCTTCATTAGGGGGATACTCCTAGCACGACGCGCGTAAATCCTTAAAACCCTCCACCTTTTTATTATTTTAAGCCTTCACCTTACCAAGGTGCCGCGTATTAGGGCGTTAAGGAAGATTGCCTGGGCCTTATTTAAAGAGTTAAAGATGTTTATTAAGGGGGTAAACCAAGCCCTAATTGAAGAGAGCGTAAGCGCTTTACAGCTTGAGTACGCGGAGTTGGAAAGCGCCTTCCTAACCATGGTGTTCAGCCCACTCATTGGGGTTAGGCTTTCAACAACCCTTATCACCTTAGACCTTCTGGAGGCACTTAAAGGGGAGCTTAAGGTATTGGAGTCCAGAGCGTTTAAAGGTGAAGACGTCTTAGGGGATTTAATGGCCTCTCTAGGCGGTGCGTGGTGAAACCGATTATAGACGCGCTGGGACCTATTGAGCGTTATCCACACGTTATTCTGGTTTTAGGTAAAGGAGGCGTCGGTAAAACCACCGTATCCATGCTCTTAGCAAGGGCTTTAAGTTTTCAGGGTAAAACCCTTTTAGTAAGCTTAGATCCAGCTAAACACCTAGTTAAGTACTTAGGCTTGGAAGGTTTAGGCCTTGAGGTGAAGGTATCGAACACGCTGTTTATTAAGCAGGTCTCCATAGAGGAGGAGATTAAGGGCATCACAGGCAGGTACGCGGAGCTATTAAAGGAGTTAATGCCCTCTTTATCAGTTTTAAACATAGATAACGTGGTGGACGCCGTAAAGTACTCGCCGGGCGTTGAAGAAGAAATACTCCTTATGAAGCTTAACGAAGCCTTTAAAAGCAGCTTCACCTACGTCGTCGTCGATACGCCGCCCACCGGAATTACGCTGAGAACACTACTGCTTCCAAGCCTCTACCTTACCTGGATTGAGAAGCTAATAACGATTAGGGAGAGGATAGTATCGTTAAGGTACGCTATAGCTAAGGTTTTAGGTAGGCTGGCTGAGGTTAAGGATCGAGCCCTCGTAAGGCTTTACGAAATGAAGAAAGACCTTAACCTCCTAAACGAGGTGCTTAGATCGCCCGCCGCGGTATCCTACGTGGTTGTAGCCGTTCCGGAGCCTTTACCCATGTACGAGCTGGAAGAAACCATTAACTTCTTAACCGGTAAGCTTAAAATTAAACCTAGACTGCTGGTCTTAAATAAGGTTCTGCGGGAGGAGGTTGCTGAAAAGCTAGGAGTTTCTGATATGCAGAAGCGGTACCTAGAGTCCATAAGGTCGCGCGGCGTAAGCTGCGCCTTGATAGAACACCTAGGTAAGCCGACCGAAAGCTTAACGGACGTAGCCGAGCTTGAGGAAAGGGTTAGGGTGTTTAAGCATTAAAGCTCCTTAACCCTCCTTGAAAGCGCACCGTTTTACAGCCTCTTAACCGAGGGGTTAAGCCAGATTGGCTCGCGCAGGTGAGGCCTAACGGTGATGGCGATGAGCAACCCATATAACTACCTGTTTTTAATCTGCGTATTCCTCGCCTTAGCCTCCGTTCCTTGGTACTTCAGGATGAGGAGGAGGATCGCACTGATGAAGAAGGTTACCGAGGACCTGGAGAAAACCCTTAAGCCTAAGGACAAGGAGTACGTCCTTCTAGGGTACTTAGTTGATTATAAGGCTAAGTACACCCTAAACGGCGGCGATAAAGTTTACGTAGTCTTTACAACAGCCCCTAAACACTCGATGCTGTACTACCCAATACTTAAAGCCTTTAAGAGGAAGGATAGGCTAACCCTAGCTATTGAGTATGGTAGGAGGCACGTTTCCAGTGGCTTCACGTGGTTAACGCTTCGGATAGAAGAGCCCGATCCATACTGGCTAGGGACCTAGGCGATAGGCTTACTAAAGCGTTAAAGCAATCCATTAAAACCGAGCGGGGAACCTATACTGTTTACTGCGAAAACCCCTGGGACGTGGAGCTGGCTAGGAGCATGGTTACGAAGGCCCCGACAGCCATCTACAAGCTTTCAGCCTACCCGGAGAACAACGTAGTTGAGGTAGCGGCTGAAGCTAGGGAGGACGCTACGCTAGGCACCTTTGCCCTCCTTAAGGAGTTTAGCAGGTACGTAACGAAGCCTCATAAGGGTTAATAGCCGGGTTTCCAAGTTTTATGCCTAAGAAGCCGCTCTTTACCGTGAAGCTTCAGTAGCCCTTAGCTGTAGCGTCGTAGAAGCCCCATCACATAGACGCCATCATCATGATTTAGGTGGATTAAAAGTACCAAGAATACTTTTTATATAGGAAGCCGTAAAAGTGTCGGATTACTATGCTGGAGCCATTATCAGTAATGTATCTTACAGCGGGTTATGGAGTTACCTTCATTATAGTGTATTTATTGAAACGCGCGATGGAGAGGGCTTTACAAACCAGGTTGATTGAGCATCCAAAACTTAAAACAACGTACATATTCCTGACGAGGGTAGTACTGTTAATTATTGCTCTGCTAGGAGTATCTACGGTAACGTTTGCGGTGTTTCCGCAGCTAGGCGGGCTTTTCTCATCCCTCTTAATAACTGCAGGGTTTATATCTATAGTTGTAGGTCTTGCAGCTCAGTCAAGCCTATCAAACCTAATCTCAGGCCTCCTAGTCTCATTTACACAGCCATTCAGGATAGGGGATGCCGTAATGTTTAAGGGTGATTTCTGCTTCGTTGAGGATATAAGGCTTATGTATACCGTTCTCCGTACATGGGATAATAGACGTCTAATAGTTCCAAACTCTACGTTACAGTCGGAGATTATAACTAACTATACGGTGGAGGATCCTACGATGCTTGTACCCGTATTCGTACAGGTTAGCTACGAATCGGATTTGAAGAAGGCCATGGATATAATGGTTGATATAGCTAGGAAGCACCCCGATTGCTTACCGGGAGAAAATATCCCGAACGTGGTTGTAATGGAGTTTCAAGATTCAGGCGTACTACTTAGACTTCTAAGTAGGGCTAAGGATCAACCTACAGCATTCCAAATGGCGCGTGATCTACTATACCAGATTAAGCTTGAATTCGATAAGAACGGCATAGAAATACCGTATCCGAGAAGATACCTCGTCGTGGAAAGGAAACTTTACGAACAGCTTTCAAGAATTTCCGAAAACCTAGAGAGGATAGCTAGGGCCATGCAAGGTGAAGCTAATAAGCCGTCGATAAATCAGCATGCTAATAGCGACGTTAAACCACGCAAGGTTCTCGACGATGAACCTCGGTATCAGTAATGGTTTATGCCATTTAGTTCAAGCTCCAGACCTACGTCATCCACAGTTAAACCACTCTTAGAGGCCAGCCCCTTAACCATCTTAGCGGTAAACTCCCTCACCGTTAAAATAGCCTAACCCCTCACAGGTATGAATAAACCCCAACCTAGATAAACGTATAAGCTTTGACTAGTCAAAGCTTAAGTAGTTTTGCTTAATGAGTTCCTTGGGGATTACACCGAATACAGGGGAAAGATACCAATAACCTCCGGGGGGAACGGATGAGCTGGAAAAACCGAAGGATCCTGTTGGTTTCTAATAGGCTACCGATTACCATCGAAAAAAGGAAGGGGAGGTTTTACTATCGCCCCAGTGTCGGGGGGCTTGCAACCGCGCTTTCATCCATACTTAGGAAATACAACTTTCTGTGGATCGGTTGGCCCGGGCTCGAATCACGATTAAAAGCGCAATCAAAAGAAAGAATCGCCCTAAAGTTATCCACCGAGTATAACTGTTATCCGGTCTTTATTGAGAAAAAGGATGTAGAGAAATTTTATTATGGTTTCTGCAACGAAACACTCTGGCCCCTTTTCCATTATTTTCCGCGAACCGCGAGATATGATTCAGCGCAATGGGAGTGTTATAAGAAGGTGAATGAACTATTCTGCGATAAAGTAGTGGAAATAGCAAAACCGGATGATATTATATGGGTTCATGATTACCATCTGATGCACCTACCTTCCCTTTTGAGGAAAAAGTTACCGGATGCAACCATAGGTTTTTTCTTACACATACCCTTTCCGCCTGTAGAAATATACCGCCTCTTGCCATGGCGGACAGAAATTCTAAAGGGGCTTCTTGGCGCTGATTTAATAGGATTTCAAACTTACGAGTATTTGAATAACTTTCTTAGCGCCGTTCTTTGTTTTCTCGGTATAGACCATGAACTGGGAACCGTGATTTTTGAAGAACGGCCCGTCAAGTGCGATGTATTTCCAATAAGCACAGACTTTGAAACCTACTTTAACGCTTCTAACGATGAGACTGTGAAGAAGGAAATTCAAAAACTTAGGAATATTGTTGGAAAACGCAGGATTATTTTCTCAATAGATAGGCTTGACTACATCAAAGGCATACCGGAAAGGATTGAAGCCTACGAAACCTTTCTAATGAAAAATCCGAGTTGGCACGGGAAAGTAACGTTCATTCTAGTGGTTTCCCCTTCTCGAGTTCATACCCGCGAATATCAACTACTACACACTCAGATTAACGAACTCGTAGGAAGGATCAATGGAAAGTACGGGACTGTAGACTGGACACCTATCCTCTACCTCTATCGAACTCTTACCTCTACCTCTTTAATCGCTCTGTATTTAATTGCGGACGTTGCATTGATTACACCATTAAGGGATGGAATGAATCTTGTGGCAAAGGAATACGTAGCAGCACGTTCGGATGGAAAAGGCGTATTAATACTAAGCGAGATGGCAGGGGCAGCGAAAGAACTCAGAGAAGCAATCATTATAAACCCAAGTAACAAGGAAGAAGTTGCCGAGGCAATTAAAAGAGCGCTTGAAATACCTGAAGAGGAACGAATTGCGCGAAATAGAGTAATGCAGGAGAGGCTACGATCTTACGACATAAACCGATGGGCAAATCAATTCTTTGAAAGATTACTTGAAATTAAGGGTTTTCAGGAGTTTATGCGTGCTAGAATAGTTGATAACGAAATTCGTTCTCGGTTGTTTACAGATTATTGTAAAAGTAGTTCCAGGTTAATCCTTTTAGATTACGACGGAACGCTCGTCCCGTTTCAAAGTAAACCGGAGGACGCGAAGCCCGATAACACGCTCATGCGGATTCTTAAAAAACTTTCCGAGGACCCAAAGAACGAGGTTGTGCTTATTAGCGGACGCGATAGAAGGACGCTGGATAAGTGGTTTAGCGGTTTAAATATTTCGCTCGTAGCGGAGCACGGGGCATGGATAATGAGGAAGGGGGGTAAGGAGTGGGAAGTTATAGAGCCGTTGACTTCGGGTTGGAAGAAGGAAATACTTCCAATACTTAGGCGATTCGTAGATATGGTTCCAGGCTCCTTCATCGAGGAGAAAGACTTTTCACTCGCATGGCATTATCGAAATGTGGATACGGAGTCCGGCATTTTACTTTCTCAGGAATTAAGTAACATTCTCACGCACTTATCTGCAAATCTCGAAATCGGAGTGCTTCAAGGCTCAAAAGTTATTGAAGTAAAGAATGTAGGAATTAATAAGGGGAGAGCCGCGTTACATTTTCTCTCCAAGAAGAAATTTCAATTCATAATGGCGATAGGAGACGATTTCACGGACGAAGCCCTCTTTAGAGCCCTCCCAAGTAATGCCTATTCTATTAGGGTAGGAATGACGCCCTCCTACGCAAAGTTTAACCTCGAATCCCGTGACGAGGTTATCCAACTATTGAGGGGGCTGGCTGAGGTTTCACGAACCGCGGCGAGCGCTGAAAGAGAAATATAAGCGGGGGTAGATCGCGTACACGTAATACAAAGAGGGAAGAGCTCAACTCAGAGCTGAGATGTGGAAGAAGCTTGAAAAGCGTATTAAGGCTTATTTCCGAGCCCAAAAGCCTATTAAAAACTAGCTCTCTGAACTCTATGGAAATTGTGAGTTGCATGCTAATGGCGAAGCGCGAAGGGGTTGAAGAGGCTCTTAGGGCGTTGCACGCCTACGGGCTTACGGTTGCTTACCAAGAGTACGAGCGTTTAACGAAGGTGAAAAAGTTGGGTTTAATCGTAAACCCCGTAGCCGGTATGGGTGGAAGGGTTGGGTTAAAGGGTACGGACGGCGAGGAGGTTTTAAGGAAAGCTATAGAGCTCGGGGCAAAGCCCGTTGCGCCGGGGCGCGCCGTGGAAGCCTTAAAGCCTTTACTTGGCTTAGCGAACGGCTTCCAGCTTATAACCTACCCGCGCGAAATGGGGGAGTACGAAGCCTTGGAGGCCGGCTTTAAACCTTTAGTAATAGGCTCATTAGCGCCGGGTAGAACCACCGCTGAAGATACTAAGAGGGCCGCTGCTCAAATGTCTGAGGTACCAGTCGACCTACTACTATTCGTAGGCGGTGATGGAACGGCTAGGGACGTACTGGCAGGTTTAAAACGTAGTATCCCGGTGCTGGGGATTCCTTCAGGGGTTAAGATGCATTCAAGCGTTTTCGCGGTAAACCCTCAAGCAGCCGCCCGCTTAACGGCGAGCTTCATAACCTGCGGGCTACCCTTAACCACGGCCGAGGTAATGGATATAGACGAGGAAGAGTTTAGAAGGGGAAGGCTTTCAGCGAGGCTTTACGGCCTCCTCCTAACACCCTACGAACCAAGCCTCGTACAGCCGACGAAGATAGCAACCCCCTTAAGCGATGAAGAGCTTGAAAACCAGCTCGAAATAGCGAAGTACGTGGCCGAGGAGATAAAGCCCGGCGTAGTCTACATACTTGGGCCTGGTTCAACCGTTTACGCGTTAAGCAGAGTACTAGGTATAGAGAAAAGCCTACTAGGCGTAGACCTGGTTCAGGATGGTAAGCTTTTAGCTAAAGACGTAAACGAGGAGCAAATACTATCAGCTATAGAGGGTAAGCAGGCTAGGATCATCGTAACCCCTATCGGAGGGCAGGGCTTCATACTCGGTAGGGGCAACCAGCAGATAAGCCCAACGGTAGTAAGGAGAGTTGGGAAGAACAACATAATCGTTATCTCCACGCGGAGCAAGCTCCATAGGATCGGGAAGCTTAAGGTTGATACCGGGGATCCAAGCCTAGATGAAGAGCTTAAAGGATACATACGGGTGGTAACAGGATACCGCGAGGAAAGGGTTGTAGAATTATCTTAAGACGGCTTGATGGAAGCCATTTAGCTAAGTAGCCTTAAGCGTAGGGACCATAACCGATAAAAACATAGAGCTTCAAATACTAAGCGGTGGGGTGGCTGATATCCTAATTGAGGTTAGGATCCACTGTAAGGGAGGTCAAGGCGGTGTAACGGCGGCTAGGATTCTAGGTTTAGCGGCGGTAAAGGAAGGTAAGCACGCTATAGCCTTCCCAGCCTTCACCGTTGAGCGGAGGGGGGCTCCGATTATGGCCTTCGTGAGGATAAGCAACGAACCAATACTGAACCGCTCCTTCATATATAACCCGGACTACGTATTGGTCTTCGATCCCGCGCTTTTAACGTCTCAAGCCGTAATGGTTGGCGTTAAGGGCGATACGTGCTTCATCGTGAACTCGAAGGTTAAGCCCTCCCTCCCTAAACCCGTTAAAAGCGTAGCGTGGCTAGACGCGGATAAAGTGGCGCTTGAAGTATTGAAGGCCCCCATCGTAAATACCGTTATGTGCGGGGCCTTCGCCGCTATCTCAAAGCTGTTAAGCTTAAAGTCCGTGGAGGAGGCCGTAAGCGAAATACTTCCAAAGCATTTAATAGACGTAAATGTTAAAGCCGTGGTGCGCGGTTACCAAAGCGTAGTGAGTGATAGCTCATTTTAAGGACGTTAAACCTTTACACCGGGGCCAAGCGCCTCCGTGAAAGAGGCGTTGGTTAAGAGTAAAGGCTTTACGGAGGCGCTATGCGTGAAGTGGTAGGCGCTTAAAATATTGGAATTTAAGCAACTTGGAAGCAATGTGAGAGGCTTAAGAAGCGCTAGAAAGGCTAGGGAAAAGTACGGTGAGAAGTTCAACTATTTGGAGGAGCGGATTAAAGCTTGCTTTTAGCTTGAAGGCCCTAAAGCATTAGTATTACGGATTTATCTTAAAATTCTTCAATGAAAACTTGACGTTGAGCTAAATAATAGTTTACGGTCTCCTCCTCCATAAGGATGGATATACGCCAGTCTCCATGACGACCCTCACGGTTTTAGCTACTATTCCGCGGTCTTGGTTCAGTATTTCATTGGCATCACCCATAGCGGTAGCTAAAGCAACTAGTTCCCCCTTCTGCGTCATAAGTGCTACCAAGGCGCCGCGCTTTATATTAGCGTCAAGCCTTAGGACTCCTGGTGCTGCTAGGTAAGCCCCATGACATATGGCGTCCACCGCGGAATCCCTAATAACTATCTTGGGGAGGTCGGTGACCGCATACTCCATGGGCAGTATGACCCTACGTAGCCAGCTTTCATTGCCTTCCTCACGCCAAAACGTATAGGCATCCTGAATATCGTGAAGAGTAACCAGTGTTTCATCCTCTTTAAAAGGGCCGCTTCTAACCCTCCTTAGCTCCTTCATATGTGCCCCTACACCTAAGGCCTCGCCGATGTCATGGCACAGCTTCCTAACGTAGGTTCCAGCCTCACATTTCACTCTCATTAATACCAACTTCCCTTCACGCTCTAAGATCTCAAGCTCGTAGATGTTTCTAACCCTAAGCCTACGTTTAACGGATGCTTTAAGGGGTGGTTTCTGATATATCGGCCCCGTGAAACTTTTACAAACATTCATCAACGGCTCGTCCTCTACGTGGCGGTGAAGCTCCATTACGCATACGTATTCCTTGCTCGCCGATGATAATACCCTTAGAAGGCTTTTAGCTCTACCTAGAGCTATTGGTAGGACGCCGGTTACCTTAGGATTACCCCGCCTAAAATTAGGGCTCTAGGGTCCCTCCATGGCCGGCGCTATCTACGTTTAATATGCGTTTAACCCAAGCGGTTACTTCATGTGAAGTAGGGCCGGCTGGTTTATCTAGGTTTATTACGCCCTTATCTAGGTACTCCTTTATGGGTCTCTTCTCAGGTGGGCATCCATATTCGCTAGGCTTCTCCTCATCCTTAATTAACACCTCCGAGATGATGTCCACCCCCTAAAACTTGTAGGGATAAGCTTAAAGCGTCTTCAAGTTAAACTTACCTTAACCTTGCTTTTAAAATCTTTAAGCTTATCAGTAGCTTCTAAGGCTTTCTTCACCTCTTCATCGCTAGCCCCTTTAGGTATATCGATCTTCTCGTTGGTTAACGCTAAATGCTTTATGTTTACCCTTCGCCTCTTTACCGCTGAGACGTCCTTAGGGCCTGTTATGAGCACGAAGTTATCGTCGATAACATCAACTATTACACACTTCATACCTGCTTCGCGGCCCCTAGTTTTTACGCAGATCCTTCCAACCTCTATAGCAGGCATTAGCCCCACCAATGTTGCACGTAAATTCTGGAGGTGAATTTAAAGTTACTCTTAACTATGATAATCCACGGGCTTCCTAGTGAGGTGCTTTAACACGTATTGCGACGTTATGGCTTCGGCCGGCTAATGGTATTTACGCTAAACCGTTAAGCCGCTTAATGTTTAATAGGACGTTTAGTCTTCGCCGACGTCCTTGTTTAAGCCTTCTAACCTCGGCTATGTTTAAATTGAAGTTAAAGGCGCCTTAATTATTCTAAATATCACCTAGTTTAAATACCACTGGCGGATGCTCAGATAAGGGAGTTTAGGGTCATGAGTGAAGAATATAAACATGTAGTTCGAGTGGCGGGTTACGATATAGATGGCTCGTTAAAGGTAGTTGCGGGGCTAGCCCGTATAAAGGGTGTAGGTTTAAACCTGGGCTACGTAGTATGTAGGCTAGCTGGAGTAGACCATGAACAGAGGATAGGAGATCTACCTGCTCATAGCGTTAAGAAGTTGGAAGATGTGCTCGCTGACCTAGGTAAGTATCAAGTACCTTGGTGGCTTATGAATAGGGCGAGGGATCCTAAGACGAATAAGGATCTTCACCTCATCGGATCAGATTTGGAGCTCACGGTTAAGAGTGACGTGGACCTTATGAAGAAGATAAAGTGTTGGAAGGGTTTAAGACATGCTTGGGGTCTTAAGGTAAGGGGGCAACGAACCAGAACTACGGGGAGAACCGGGCAGACTGTTGGTGTTACTAAGAAGCCTACGTAAAGGGCTTGTTCCACCATGGGCGATCCTAGGAGACGACGTAAAAAATGGGTAGGTCCAAAGCATCCGTGGAGGCTGGATATACTTAAAGAGGAGGTTGAGCTACTAGGTAGGTATGGGCTTAGGGACAAGAGGGAGTTATGGAAGGCTAAAACGATGCTTAGAAAATTCAGGCATAGGGCTAGGGAGTTACTCGGTAACCCGGATGAGAAGAAGGAGAAGGAGTTAATTGCAAAGTTAGTGGGGCTTGGAGTTTTAGGTGAAGGAGCTACCCTTGACGACGTGTTGGGTTTAACTGTTGATAAGTTGCTTGAACGTAGGCTTCAGACCGTAGTATATAAGAAGGGGTTAGCTAAAACACTGCATCAGGCTCGCCAGTACATAACTCATGGGCATATAGCTATAGGCGATAGGGTAGTATCAGTACCTAGCTACATAGTTCGGGCTAAGGAGGAGGCCTTGGTAGATTACACGCCCTTAAGCCCGCTTAGTAGGAGGTGAAATAGCTATTTCAAGCAGGGAGTTAGCGTGGGGTATTGCGCATATCTACGCTAGTTTTAATAATACGTTGATCTTAATAACGGATTTAACGGGAGCTGAAACTATAGCTAAAGCCACTGGTGGAATGTTTGTTAAAGCAGATAGGGAGAAGCCGTCCCCTTACGCCGCTATGATAGCGGCTTCTAAGGCTGCGCAAGCCGCCCTTGAGAAGGGTATAAACGCTATCCATATTAGGGTACGCGCTACTGGTGGTAGTGGTTCAAAAACGCCGGGGCCAGGTGCTCAAGCAGCGATAAGGGCATTAGCTAGGGCTGGGCTTGTGATTGGTAGCATTGAGGATGTAACGCCGCTACCAACCGACCGCGTACGCGCCCCAGGAGGGCGTCGTGGTCGACGCGTATAGAAGGTGTTAGAAAGTTTTAAATGGAGAGATACTGTTAGCTGAGACCGTTATCTTTGATCTTATAGGAGTGGTTAAACATTGATAACTATTAAGATCCTTGAAAGGACTGATTACTTAATCAGGTTCATAGTTGAAGGGGTAACGGCGTCCTTTACTAACGCGCTTCGACGTGAAATGATATCGGGGGTACCGTGCATGGCCATTGAGGACGTGGCGATCATAGAGAATACCTCGGTCCTCTTCGATGAAATTATAGCCCATAGGCTTGGACTAATACCGTTAAAGACGCCGGATAAACCCTACGTAGTACCTGAGAAATGTAAATGCGGAGGGGTTGGATGTTCGCTATGCCAGGTTAAGCTGTTCATAGACGTAAAGGCTGAAGGGTCCGACCTAGTGGTATACTCGGGGCATTTAAAATCTGAAGACCCCGAGGTGGTACCGGTATATGGTAACATACCGATAGTTAAACTTTCTAAGGGGCAAAGCCTGGTTTTGGAAGCGTACGCTCAACTAGGCTATGGGAAAAACCACGCTAAATGGCAGCCAGTTTCAGCGTGCGCCTACAAGAACCTACCAGTAGTCATTATCGATAAGCGGTCGTGTAATCTATGTGGAGAGTGTATTAACATATGCCCCCGTAAGGTATTAACGATTGAAGGTGGAGAGGTTAAAGTGGTAAGGCTGCTGGATTGTTCATTATGCCAAGACTGTGAAAAAGGTTGTCTCCAACAGGCGATTAAGATTGGATGGCGTGAGGATGCCTTCGTATTTACCGTTGAGGGGACTGGGACGTTAAAGGTTGATGACCTAGTCTTAAAGGCTGCTGATCTTTTAAAGGGGAAGTTTGAGGAGTTCCTAAACCTTATCTCAGCAAGGCCTAGGGAGGGGGGAAAGCTTGAGGGAAACCAAGGCTACAAACCCTCAACTACTGGCTTTAATTAAACGGCTTAAAAGGGCTTATAAGGAAAACCGTGCACCAATATGGTACGACCTAGCTGAAAGGCTAAGTAAACCTAGACGTAGAAGGTGTGAGGTTAATATTAGCAGGATAAATAGGTGGACAAGGCCCGGGGATACCGTCGTCGTCCCTGGTAAGGTTTTAGGTAGCGGAAGGCTTGACCATGAAGTGAACGTAGCTGCCTTCTCCTTCTCGAAGGGAGCTATTGAAAAGATAACTAAGGCTGGAGGTAAAGCTTTAACCATAAAAGACCTTATTGAGGTTAACCCGAAGGGTAGTCAGGTTAAAATCATAGGGTGATTAAGGTGAAGGCTAACTTAATAATCGATGCCTCCAACCTTATCCTAGGAAGGATGGCAAGCTACGTGGCTAAAAAGCTGTTAAATGGTTATACGGTGATTGTTGTTAACGCTGAAAAAGCAGTAATCTCAGGGAATCCTAAGTCGATCATCGATGAATATAAGGAAACAGTTCTCTCTAAGAGGACTTGGAAGAGACCAACGAAGGGGCATAAGAAGGTGAAAAGGCCCGACCTAATAGTGAAACGAGCTATTAGAGGGATGCTACCCTATAAAAAACCCCGCGGTAGGGAAGCCTATAAGAGGTTAAGAGTATACATAGGGCTTCCTAAGGAGTGTGAAGGCGAAAAACTCTTAACGATACCTGAAGCTAGCGTCTCTAGGCTCTCCTTAGGTAGGTACATAAGTGTTGGCGAGCTAGCCTTAAACGTAGGGTGGAGGCCGGCTGTAGGAGTGATGTCATCGTGAAGCAAATGGCGATAGCTATAGGGAAAAGGAAGACAGCGGTAGCAACCGCAATCATTAAGCCCGGCTCCGGAAGGGTTTACGTTAACGGCATACCCATAGAGCTTTACCAGCCCGAGGTTGCCCGTTGGAAAATACTTGAACCCCTCCTACTCCTAGGCGATGGAGTAAGGAGTAAGATAGATGTGGAGGTTAAAGCTAAAGGCGGAGGCTTCATGGGTCAAGCAATAGCTAGTAGAACGGCTATAGCGAGAGCGTTAACCAGCCTAATCGACGATCCTGAAGTAAAGAAGATATTTACTGACTACGATAGACATATGCTTACGGGGGACCATAGGAGAACGGAGCCGAAGAAGCCTAGAGGAAGGTCAGCACGAGCTAAAAGGCAGAAAAGCTACCGTTAACTGGGGTGGAAGCTTGATAATTCCTGTACGATGCTTCACCTGCGGAAAACCCATAGGACATCTTTGGGAGGAATACAGTAAGCGTGTTAAAAGCGGGGAGGATGCTGGTAAAGTACTCGATGAGCTAGGTATAACTAGGTACTGCTGTCGAAGGATGCTTCTAACACATGTGGACCTTATAGATGAATTGATGAAGTTTGAAAAACCCGCGTAGGTAGGGATTTACTTGCAGACGACAATTATTGAGCAGATTAACGCGCGTAAAATCCTTGATAGCAGAGGGGATTTCACGATTGAGGTCGAGGTCTTCACAACTGAAGGTTATGGGAGAAGCGCAGCTCCAGCTGGGGCAAGTAGGGGTCTACATGAAGTCGTAGCCTTCCCTGAAGGCGGTATTGAAGCGGCCATTAAAGCCGTGAACGACCTAGTAGCCCCTGAACTAATAGGGGTTGACGCTGCAGATCAAAATGAAGTTGATCAAATTCTCCACCTAGTAGATGGTACTGAAAACTTCTCTAAGATAGGTGGAGCAACGGCTTTAGCGTTATCCATGGCGAGCGCTAAAGCAGCCGCTTCAGCCCTCGGTGTCCCGCTTTACAGGCATTTAGGGGGGGCAAACGTTAAAACGCTTCCTTACCCTGTGGGTAACGTGTTAGGCGGGGGTAAACATGTTAAAGGGCTGGCTCAAGACATACAGGAAGTGCTCGTTATACCTGTTGGGGCTAGGAGCTTCGTAGAGGCGGCCTTAATTAACGTTAAGGTGCATAAAGAGCTTGCACGCCTAATACCTAAAGTCTTTAGCGGCTTCCTAGGTGGTAAAGGCGATGAGGGGGCGTGGGTTGCGAGCTTAAGTAGCTACGAGGCGTTACAATTGGTAAAAGACGCTTGCGTCCTGGTTGAAGATGACGTTAAATGTGAAGTTAAAATCGGGATCGATTTAGCTGCTTCCTCGCTTTGGGATCCTGAAAAACGCCTCTACGTATATAGAAGGGATGGAAGGCTTAGATCTAGTGAAGACCAGTACCAATACGTCGTGGAGTTGGTGGAAAAGTATGGGCTCGCCTACGTTGAAGACCCGTTCCATGAGGAGGACTTCGAAAACTTTGCTAAACTGACGAAGGATGTAAAAAATTGTTTAATCGTAGGTGACGATCTCTACGTAACAAACATTAAGCGTTTAAAGGAAGGTGTGAAAATCCGGGCTAGTAACGGCGTAATAATTAAGCCAAACCAGGTTGGAACTTTAAGCGACGCTTTTAACGCGCTTCAATACGCCAAGGATAACGGTTACGTAACCGTTATATCTCATAGGTCGGGGGAAACCGAGGATGAAACTATAGCCCACTTAGCAGTAGCTTGGAGTAGCCCTTTAATAAAGACCGGGGTAATAGGTGGGGAAAGAACAGTGAAGCTTAATGAGTTAATAAGGATCGAGGAGGAGCTTAAGGGTAGGGCGGTTATGAGTCGGCGCTTCATATCGGTAATAGGTGGTGAGCTATGAGCGAGGCAGAACGACAATCCGTGACCTCCTCTAAAGCTGAACTCTTAGCCCCATTAGAAGTTTACTTAGCAGCAGGGCTGCATATTGGAACCCACATTAAGAGCGGACACCTAAAGCCATTTATCTACAGAGTGCGTTCGGATGGGCTTTGCATAATCGACGTAGCTAAAATAGATGAGAGAGTAAGGATCGCGTCGAAGTTCATAAGTAGGTATGAGCCAAGCAAGGTTGTAGTGGCATCCTCTAAACAGTACGGTAAAACTAGCGTTGAGAAGTTTTGCGCCTTAACCGGGGCTAAACCCGTAGTTGGACGCTTCATACCTGGCACCTTCACAAACCCTAGGCTTCCAACCTACATAGAGCCTGAGCTGGTCGTAATAACTGATCCTAGGGCTGATGAGCAGGCTTTAATTGAGGCCTCAAAGATAGGCATCCCCATAGTAGCCCTCTGCGATACCGATAACGACGCTAGCTACGTCGATTTAATAATACCTGTTAACAATAAAGGGCGGAAAGCCTTAGCATTTACGTACTGGCTACTAGCTAAGCAAATACTAAAAGAGCGTGGACTACTGGCTCCGGATGCTGAATTCTCGGTTCCAATAGAGGAGTTTGAAACTAAAGTTGTTGAGGCCGCACATGAAGAGGAGTAAAGAAGCTTTAAGGCATCCTCCCTTTAACTAGGGTTCTCTCCCTCCGTAGGGTTACTTAACCACATTTCTACTGGAGTTTCCACTAGAAATACTGGTTCTGAAGCTAGCTTACGAGGCCCGTTTCCTCTGGAAAGCTCCACAGGAAATATTGGTTCTCATAACCTTTACTTCTACTGGAGAATTTTAAAGTAAAAAAGAAGTGATAGTTTCTTTTATCCTTCTCCTTTCCTCCGTTACTGCTTTAACGTAGTCGCTTGGAAGGTCATGGACGTTGCCGAGGTAGTCGAGGAAACAGTTGGAGGAGATTATAATGCAAGCGTGGCGTACGTTACCCCTGTTCGAGACCCTCTTCAGAGTGGCCCTCGTACCCATACCGGACGACGTGGTTCTATGCGACGTATGCGGCGACCCGATAGACCCGCCGATGATGATGCTACTGGTGTTAGACGGATACGTGTGGGGCATAATATGTGAGGAGTGCAGGCGCAAGTACCACCACGACAAGCAGCTACTACTATGGAACGAGTACGAGGAAAACATGTTAAGGATCGGTGAAATACCGTGACGCAGCCGTCACTCACAGCCTTCTTCAAGCGTGAACGCTTAATAGCTGAGCAGTTATGCCTACTCTTCGCGGGTAGGCTATACGAAGCGTTGAAGGAGTTCGTGGAGAAGAACGGGAAAGCGCTACACCCTAAACTCGTTGAGGCGTTTAGGAGGCGTCTGCCGGAGATCGAGTCGGTCAACAACCTAGTGGACGTAATGGCGTACTCCATGTGGCTCTACAGCGCGCTGGCGAACCTAGGGGTTAAGGCTAGCGTAAACCCTTCGGGGCCGGGCTTCCCTGAAGCGGTGGATAAACCAATACCGGAAAACCTAGACGATCAGAGCACCAAGAAGCTACTGGTAGCCATCTCTACGGCGTTAAACGCGCAATATATCCCAAGGGAGTGGTTTAAGTGACGGGGGAAAGGATTACACGACCCCTCCAAGCAGGGTTAACATTAATGGTGAACTTCGGCAACCCTTGGAAAATAGTAATACCAAACGAGTTGCTAATGATGCTTTCGGAGGAAACAAGGAAGATAGTGATGAATGAAACGCTCGACGTTAATCATCGCTTCAGAGTATTAGTTGAGGACTTACGTTGGCACAAGGGCGTATCAATAAAAAAGCTATCGAAGCACCTCAACGTACCGTTTGCTACGCTACGACGGTGGATGAAGTGTAAAATGAACGTTAAAGTGCGCGACAATGTAACGGCGCTACAGCTAGCGAATACGGGAAGGTATAAGTACGCTAAGCGCGACTTCGACGGCGACGACGTAGAGAGGCTCAAGATGTGGTACTTTGCGCACACCGACGGAAGCGTAAAACAATATAACCAACAGGTATCAGTAGTGCTAAGAACGCCTGACCCGTATTTGGCGATCCTTTTCAAAGAGGTCTTCGGTAAGTACGGATATGTAGGCGTAGCGCCGCAGAGGAATAATGAAAGAGGGTATGTTTGGATATTATGGACTCTGTTGCCGCTCAGGAGCTACTGGTGGCTTCTTGAGCGGCGTACTCCAACGCCTATAGATAGCGATGTAAAGCTTTACAGCGCGCTCAGTATAACCATCGACTGCGAAGGCTCGCTGTCTGCATGGAACCAGAAAGGGAGAGCCACGGCGTTCAAGGTTATACTATGTAATGAGAAGATGTACGCTGTTGAGCCATTGTACAAGGCACTTAAAGAGCGTGATTACAGGGTGAACCTATACGTAACGCCCAAAGGAGCAGTGACAAAGTATGGGTATCTCAATAACGATTACCACTATCTCATAGTCTACGCTAGAGCCCATGTTAAGCGCCTCCTTGAGCACCTTGAGCTATCGCTTCCGCACAAGCGGCTTAAGGCATGCTTAATTAGATGTGCCTTAAGAGAGCCGAGCAAGCCGGTATATCGGAGCACCATCGAACCGATCTACAGTGGGATTAACGCCGTTTACGAGGAAATGCTGAAGGAAAGCAAGCGAGTTTTAAAGACCCTCCACGAGCCTTGGCAAGCGCTGAAACGTAGGCGGAAGAAGACCACGTATACGCGATACGAAGAAGAAAGAGCTCGGCTTAGAGCTGAGGCGTGGAGAGCGCTTCAAGCGCTTAAGGCGAAGTACGATGGAAGGTTTAAAGAGCTCGAAAGGCGTATTGAAGCTTGCTTCCGGGCCCAGAAGCCCCTTAAACGCTATGAAGTGCGTTCCCGACTTCCTTAACCGTAAGGAATTTATATTGAAGCAACGCCTTCAGGTCTCGGTGTTAAAAGTCAAATGAGGTGAACATATTGGTTAAGAAGGTTAGGCATCCATGTGTTGCCGGGTTCTTTTACGACTCAAACCCGGAGGGTCTTAGAAGGCAGATTAATGGTTGTTTTACTAGTCCCTTAGGACCGGGACGCCTACCTAAGCTTAACCCGCAAGGCCCTAGAGTCGTAAAAGGCATGGTCGTCCCCCACGCTGGCTATATGTACTCGGGTCCCGTAGCTGCTTACGCGTACCTAAACCTAGCCAGCGACGGTAACGTTGACACCGTAGTTATAATAGGACCTAACCATACGGGCGCTGGAACAGGGATCTCGATAATGGTGGAGGGCGTCTGGAGAACCCCTATAGGAGAGGTGGAGGTGGATGAGGAGGTGGCCAACTCTATATGGAGGACGAGCAAGCTGATAGCGATTGATGAAGAGGCCCACGTAGGTGAACATAGTATTGAGGTACAACTACCATTCTTAATATATACTTACGGGCCTAGGTTTAAGATTGTGCCGATATGTATGATGCTGCAAGAATTCGAAGCTAGCCTTGATACGGGGCTATCGATAGCTAAGGCTATTAAGGGTCGAAACGTGGTGGTTCTAGCTTCAACAGATTTCACTCATTACGAGCCGCATACCGTGGCGAAGGATAAAGATGAAAAGGCTATAAGGGCTATAATTGAACTGGACGCTAAGAAGCTGATGGAAACGGTTAGGGAGTACGATATAACTATGTGTGGTTACGGCCCGGTTGGAGCTATGCTAATAGCGGCTAAAGAGCTAGGGGCTACTAGGGCGGATCTACTTAAATATGCGACGTCAGGCGACGTCACCGGGGATCGAAGGCAGGTAGTAGGTTACGCTTCAATAAGCGTATATTAGGTTAGCATACCCAAGGAGGGGGGAAGTTTGGATGAAACCGAGAGGAGGAAGCTTGAACACTTGGAGGTTGCGCTTAAAGGAGGCGTCGAGGCCACTGATACGACCATGTTTGAAGACGTTAGGCTTCCCCATCGGGCTTTACCCGAGCTAGACCTAGATGATGTAAACCTGGAAACCGAGCTCTTCGGCGTAAAGGTGGCTGCCCCGGTAATAATTTCGGCTATAACCGGTGGGCATAAGGTAGCCGCTAAGGTTAATGAGACGTTAGCTAGAGCCGCGCAAACGTTAAGGATAGCTATGGGCGTTGGAAGCCAACGGGCCGTTTTAAAGGACCCGAGGCTTGAACCTACCTATAGAGTGGCTCGGGATGTAGCGCCTGACGTACCGCTTATAGCTAATATAGGGGCTAGCCAGCTATTAACTGAGTTTAAAGTGGAGCACGTATTAAAGGCCGTCGAAATGATAAACGCTAACGCCATCGCGATCCACCTTAACCCGGCTCAGGAAGCCCTACAAAGGGAGGGGACGCCTAGATTTAAAGGGGTGCTTAATGCGTTACGTGAACTGATACGTAGGGTTCCGGTACCCGTAGTCGTTAAGGAGGTAGGTTCAGGCATACCTTATGAGGACGCTGTAAAACTGGAGAAGAGCGGGGTTGAATACTTGGATGTAGCTGGGCTAGGAGGGACAAGCTGGCCAGCGATTGAAGGATTGAGGCTTCTAAAGGGTGGTAATAACCTAGGGAGTATTATTAGTGAGGCCTTTCGTAACTGGGGAATACCTACCGCTGCTAGCGTTTGCGAGGTAGTAGCGCATACTAAGCTTAAAGTTATAGCTTCGGGGGGGATAAGAAGCGGAATTGACGTGGCTAAGGCCTTAAGCCTAGGAGCTATAGCATCAGGTATTGCCTTACCCCTTCTAGAGCCAGCGTATCGAGGGGATGTGAACGGCGTTATTAACGCGCTGAAAGTCATTATTGAGGGGTTAAGGGTTAGTATGTTCTTGATGGGGGTAAGAAGTGTTGAGGAGCTACGGAGGGCTAAGGTAATAATTACTGGGAGGCTAGCCCAATGGCTTTCAATTAGAGCCTCAAGCTACTTACAGGATAAGCAAGCTTACGGCTAGTTTACTTATGGGTTAATACTGCTTTTACACCATCTACTCCGGCTTTCTCTATACGGGCGAAGCCGAAACGTTCAAACTGTACTAGTTCGCCCTCCTTTAGCTCTGCGCAACTACGCTCAACAAGACCTGATACCACCTTTAAACTGTCCGGGTTTATACGGCCATCCTTTAGTAATGGACCGATCAAGAAGACTTCAGCCTGTATACCCCCATTCACTGGGAGCCACTGGATTTTTGGATCTATTAATTCCTCCCCAGCGTAGACAGCCTCTAAAGGCCTGTTTAAGTTAAGGAGCCTCACGTTGAAAAGCCCCATTAAGCGTAACATTGAGCCTTCGGTCCGTTTAACTAAGTCGTCATTACTCACGTAGACCTCCATAACTCCTTCGCGTCCCTCTAACTCTAAAACCCTAAACCCACGCTCCGGAAAGCTCGGGTGAAGCGGTATACGTACTGATCTTCGCGGTGGCGCATTATGAATGCGCATTAGGACGGGGTCCTTAACGAAGAAGAAGCGATTAGCTATAGGGTCCACGACCTTCCTATTGTATGAGTCTAAAAGCTTTTTAGTTATTAACGCGTTAGCCTTACTAGGCCCTACATCCATAATTAACCGTTTAACCGCGTCCGGATGAACCCCGCGCTTAAATAACCCCCTAAGGGTTGCTAAGCGGGGATCATCCCACCCCTTTACTATTCCCTCCCTTATAAGGGGTATTATCCTACGCTTAGAAAGTGGGGTGCCTTCCATTTTAAGCCTACCGAACTGTATAGCTACGGGGGGCGTAAACCCGAGTATCTTACATACTTCCACTTGTATATCAACGCGGGGTACGAACTCCATGGACCTAAGCACGTGGCTCACCTCCATGAGGCAGTCCTCCAAGGCGCAGGCGAAGTCGTAAGTTGGGTAAACATGGTACTTAACGCCTTGAAGGGGATGAGGATGATCAACGACGCGTAGGATAACGGGATCACGCATAGCGTAGTTTTTATGGCGCATACTCGTTTTCAACCGTATGACGGCTTCACCTTCCCGGTAAGCTCCATTAATCATCTTATCAAGTACTTGGAGGTTGTACTCAACACCTTTAGACCTGCATAAACACTCTTTACCTAGACGCCTATTCAACCTAAGTAGCTTGGTTTGGCATACGCATGCGTACGCGTAGCCGCGTGTAATTATCTCCTTAGCGTAGCTGTAGATCTTCGGTATATCGTATGAAACAATCTTCTCCTCAGCCCAACTGAGACCTAAGGCCTTTAAATCCTCCCTTATCGCTTCATAGTACTCCAGCTTCTCGGCCCTAGGATTAGTATCCTCAAACCTTAGGAGGAAGCGTCCACCATATAGTTTAGCGTACTCGTAGGAGAGAATTGCCGCCTTAGCATGGCCGAGGTGTAGATAACCATTAGGCTCAGGAGCGAAACGGGTTATAACGCTTTTAAAGCGTTCAACATCGGGTAGCGGTGGGAGCTTCCGTTCCTCCTCCCCCTTACGCTCTTCAAGTCCCTCAGGGAATTTTTCTTCAAAAAGCCGTTTCTGCTCGCTAATCGTTAAGGCGTTAACCTCTTCCACTACTCCTCTTACTAGAGGGATGATCTCTTTAATAACGCCTTTAACGTCGGGTTTCTCGCTTACTAGCTTCCTAATAACCGCGTTTACGTCAGCCCTACCATTATGGTCTATCGCGTTCTTTAAAGCGTACTTCAGCACCGTGTCACGGCTTATAATCATAACTAGCCTGAAAATACCGAGGTCAGCTGAAATATAAGTGTAGCTTCAAGCTTAGCGTTTCGCGCTTTCACTTTGAAAAGTTTAAATAGAGGTTTCCTTTTTCAAAGTAGAAAAGCCTATGAATTAATGAAGCTTGAAAGGAGGCTCTGTATTGTCTAAACCCATATATGTACGTTTCGAAGTACCGGTGGAATTAGCCGAGAAGGTTTATGAGGCGGTTAGGGTTGCTAAGGATACGGGTAAAGTTAGAAGGGGAACCAATGAAGTCACTAAGAGCGTGGAGCGTGGCTTGGCTAAGCTGGTTATAATAGCTGAAGATGTAGACCCTCCAGAAATAGTAGCTCACCTACCACTACTATGTGAGGAGAAAAAGGTAGCGTACGTTTACGTTCCCAGTAAAGATAAGCTTGGTGAGGCGAGCGGCATAGACGTAAGGGCGGCGTCAGCTTGCATCATAGATCCGGGGCAAGCTAAGGACCTAGTCGAGGAAATAGCTAAGAAGGTTGAAGAGTTAAAGATTAAAGGCGCACCAGCTAAAGCTGAGGAGGCCAAACCCGTTGAAAAGAAGGAGGAAACCCCTAGTAAAAAGAAGCTTACTAGAAAGAAGGAGGCTACTCCCGGTAAGCCTGCTGAAAAGAAGGAAGAAGCTAAACCTGCTTAACGAGGAGTAAGCTTTCTAGCTTCTCGTTCCGTTTCTCTCAACATTAATATGTCACCAACCCTCGTTGGACCTTTAACGTTTCTAGTTAAAATACGTCCTTTATCCCTACCTTCAAGAATACGACACCTTACTTGAATAACCTCCCCAGTAACACCGGTTCTACCTATAATTTGAACAACTTCAGCAGGGGTTACTTGATCGTCTCCGGTTTTACTCATAGAGTTCCCCTCCATGAGAAGGAGGAAGCGACGCTGAAAAGTTTTTCGCTTTTACACCTTTAAAGGTGTAAAAGGTCAGGGATAAGAAGGTTAAACTAAGAATTCATCCGAAAACTTCCAATAATTAATTGACCGATTACCGTAATAAGGTTTTAAGATTGCCCAAGTTTTCAGGTAAGCCTAATATTTATTAAATCAATAGCTGAACGATGTATAAATAGGTGGAAACTTACTGGTAGAGGAAGCTTTTTGTAGCTATATGAGCTTATGGTTTTAGGTAAAACCTGGATTAGAGAGTAATGCTTCAATAGATGGCAGTTCACGGTTTAGCTCTAACTTCTTAAAGCCCTTATTTTTATAAGCTACCATTAGCTTAAACAGTTTAAGCGAGGTGCATGGAAGCATGGTCAGGTGCAGTTTCTGCGGTAGAGATATAGCTAGAGGTACCGGTATTATGTACGTTAAAAGGGACGGTACCATCCTATACTTCTGCTCAAGTAAGTGCCGTAAGAACCAATTAAAGCTTGGAAGGACGCCTCATAAAGTTACATGGGCTAGGGGGGGTTAAAAGATTGGTTTTAGAGAGAACTTTAATAATCGTTAAACCTGATGGTGTGGTTCGGGGCTACGTTGGAGAGGTGCTAAGACGCTTCGAGATGAAAGGACTTAAAATTGTAGCGTTGAAAATGCTTAAACTCGAAAGAAGCGAAGCTGAAAGGCTTTACGCAGTACATAAGGGGAAGCCCTTCTATGAGGAGTTAATAGGCTACATAACCTCAGCACCTATTGTTGTAGCAGCGCTTGAAGGTAATGAAGCTATAAGCGTAGTTAGAAAGATCATAGGGCCTACAAACCCTAAGGAGGCGGAACCTGGAACCATTAGGGGTGACCTCGGACTAACGGTCACCAAGAATGTAATTCACGCCAGCGACTCTAAGGAAAATGCGGCTTATGAGTTATCCATATTCTTCGGCGAGAAGGACTACGTAAAATATGAAAGGGAGGGATAAGGTCGTTTTAGAGGGATAGGTATGGTGGAGGGTATGGTTAGATCGCCAATAATTGTGGTGTTAGGACACGTAGATGTAGGTAAAACCTTATTACTTGATAAGATTAGGGGCACCGCGATCATGTATAGAGAGGTTGGGGCCATGATCCGGGTGTATTAACCATCCTGGATGGCACACCCAACATATAGGTGCCTCCTTCCTCCCTTGGTCAGCCTTAGAAAAGGTTTGCGGTGACCTACTAAAGGAGTTAAAGGCTGAAGTAAGGATACCGGGGTTTCTAGTTATAGATACGCCTGGCCATGAAGTGTTTATGAACCTTAGGCAGCGGGGAGGATCCGTAGCTGATCTCGCTATACTCGTTATAGATATAATTGAAGGGTTTGAGGAAATTACGTACGAATCCTTAAGAATCCTGAAGGAGCGTAAAGTACCCTTCGTGGTTGCGGCTAACAAGATCGATAAGATCCCCGGTTGGAGAACGGTTCAAAATGCCCCCTTTGTGGTAAGCTTGAAAATGCAGAGCCCAACAGCTCTAAAAACCATGGATGATCTTATCTATAAGATTGTTGAAAAATTCTCCTATGAAGGGTTTGATGCTGATCGATATGATAGGGTTAAAGACTTTACAAAGACTTTAGCGATAGTGCCAACCAGCGCGGTAAGTGGTGAAGGTATCCCTGATTTACTCCTGGTTCTAGCGGGGCTTTCGCAGAAGTACATGATGAAGCGGTTATACGTGGGGACGGAGCCAGCTAAAGGAACCGTTCTAGAAAGCCGGGAGGTTACTGGCCTAGGTACCGTGGTTGACGCTATAGTGTATGATGGAGTATTAAGGAGGGGGCAATTCGTAGTTATGGGAGGGATGGAGAAGCCTATAGCGACTCGAATACGCGTTCTCCTACTACCGAAGCCGCTTGATGAAATGAGGGACCCTGAAGATAGGTTTAAGCCTGTTGATGAGGTAATAGCAGCTGCAGGCGTTAGAATAGTGGCTCCAAGCTTAGAGGGTGTATTAACTGGTTCACCACTCTTCGCGACTGATAACGAAACGGAGCTAGAGGAGTTAAAGCAACGGGTTAAGGAGGAGTTAGCCGGTATACGTATTTCTACGCAAGCTAACGGTGTAGTGGTTAAAGCTGATACGCTAGGATCCCTAGAGGCCTTAACGCTTAAGCTTAAGCAGCTTAACATACCTGTTAGGATGGCTGATATAGGCGTAATCTCAAAGAGGGACGTGATGGAGGCGGCCATCGTTAAGAGTGTAGATCCCTACCTAGGGGTGATCCTAGCTTTTAACGTTAAATCACTTCAAGAGGCTGAAGATGAAGCGAGAAGTAGGGGGATTAAGGTGTTCCAAAGCAATGTGATATACAGACTTATTGAAGACTATCAATCATGGGTAGCTTCAATGAAGGAGGTTGATAGACGGCGCGAATTAGAATCCCTCGTTAAGCCGGGACTGATCAGGATAATTCCAGGATACGTTTTTAGGAGAAGTAACCCAGCAATAGTTGGAGTTGAAGTACAGCAGGGGCAAATAAAGCCTGGTTACTGCCTAATGCGTGACGACGGCAAAGAGGTAGGAACCATACTGCAGATACAGGATAAGGGGAAAACATTAAATATAGCAATGCCTGGGCAGGCGGTGGCTATCTCGATTAAGGGAGATATAATCGTCGGGAGGCATATTAAGGAGGGCGATCTACTCTACGTTAACGTTCCGGAGGAGGCGATAAAGGCTTTTAAAACTAAATATCTAGACGCTCTTAATGATGAAGAGAGGAAACTGCTGGAGAAGATAACCACCATAAAGAGGGGGGCTTTAAAACGTTAAAATAAAGATCTTAGGACGCGCGGTAAAGTACTTAAAGCCCTGAGGCTCCTTCAAAGAGCACAACCGGTGGAGAAGGTTCACATGGTCGAATTTCGTTTAAATATATCGGATCCAACTGGTAAGGCTAAACAGGTAGTTGTAAGCGGTCCTCAAGCCCTAGCGCTTCTAGGTTTAAAGATCGGGGATACCGTCGATGGTGGCCCCTACGGATATCCTGGCGCTAAACTTGTCATAAGGGGTGGCAGTGATAAGAGCGGAGCCCCTATGAGGCCTGACCTACCTGGAGGAGGAAAGTACCAGCTACTTTTAAGTGGACCCCCGGGTTTTCATCCCAAGGCGAAGGGTGAACGAAGGAGAAAGATAGTACGGGGGAACATGATCACCGAGGACATAGTACAAATAAACCTGGCCGTAGTAAAGGAGGTTAAGGAGAGTTAGTTATAAACCGTTAAGGGGTAAGGCATGATCAAGAGCCAATCACAACTTAACATCGGTACGGTGGGTCACGTAGATCACGGTAAAACTACTTTAGTTTGGGCTCTATCAGGCCAATGGGCAGCCCGCCACTCCGAAGAGATGAAGAGGGGTGTAACCCTTAAACTGGGATATGCCGACGTGGAGGTATTAAAGTGTCCTAAATGTCCTCCTCCCCAGTGTTATACGACAGTTAACCTTTCAGGGAGCGTCTGCAGATACTGTGGTTCGCCGCTACAACCTCTACGTAAGTTCTCCTTTGTAGATTGCCCTGGGCATGAGATGCTTATGGCCACTATGCTGGCGGGAGCTACCCTAATGGATGGCGCGTTACTAGTTATAGACGCTACGGTTCCATGCCCCCAGCCCCAAACCAGAGAACACTTAAAGGCTTTAGAGATCATAGGTGTAAAGGATATAATTATTGTTCAGAATAAGGTGGACGTAGTTCCTAGGGATAAAATACTTGAGAACTATAGGCAGATTGTTGAGTTCGTTAAGGGAAGCGTGGCGGAGGGGGCGCCGATTATACCGGTTTCAGCACTACATCGAATAAACTTGGACGTACTTATTGAAGCTATAGAGGAACGTATTAAAACCCCGAATAGGGATGAGAGTAAACCTACTCAGATGTTTATAGCTAGATCATTCGACGTTAATAAGCCCGGCACCCCTCCCGATAAGTTAAAGGGAGGGGTTATAGGTGGAGCTATAACTCAAGGAGTGCTTCGTGTAGGTGATGAAGTCGAAGTTAGGCCAGGGTTAAGGTTTGAAAGAGGGGGGCATATCTACTACGAACCTATATTTACTTGGGTTACTAGCCTCGTAAGTGGGGAGGTTGAACTTAAGGAAGCAAGACCTGGAGGTTTAATAGGTGTTGGAACCTCGCTTGACCCTTCATTAACTAAAGCTGATTCACTAGTTGGAAACGTAGCTGGTAAGCCCGGCACTTTACCTCCTACGAGGAGTGAGCTAGACTTGGAGGTAAAGCTCTTGGAAAGAGCGGTAGGAACCGCGGAGCTCGTGAAGATTGAGAATATAAAGCCTGGGGAGCAACTAATGATAACCGTTGGTACCGCTACTTCCGTGGGCGTAGTTACCTCATCCTCTAAAGAGGAGGTGAGGGTAAAGCTAAGGAGGGCTGTATGTTGTGCTGATAAAGCTAGGGTAGCTATTAACCGGTCCATCGGCGGGAGGTTTAGGTTGATCGGTTACGGAATAATAAGGTGATTCGTAGATATGGCAGAGTTAAGGTTTAACCCGGTTAAAATGTTCAGAACGTTTAAGGAATGCTTTCGATCGCGGAGGCAGGCCTTATTGATTCCCTTTTAACCCTAAGACCCGGATGGAGGGTAAAAGTGCTGGAAAAGCCCGTTGTAATCTTCGATACCAACGTGTTAATCCTGCCGTTAAGCAGAAGCTTAAACGTATTTGAAGGGGTTCGTGAAGCCATTGGAACTAACTATAAGCCAGTAGTTTTAAGCGTAATCTTAGATGAGTTAAAGCTTATGGCCAGTACTGGAAGCTTAACGCAGAGGAGGAGGGCTAAATTCGCCCTTGAACTGGCCCGTAAATGCGATGTAGTAGAGGTTGAAAGGAGGATGGGTGAAGCTGTTGACGACGTCATTTTAAGGGTTGCTGCAAGTAACCGTTGGGCGGTTGCGACAAACGATAGAGAGTTACGTAAAAAACTGAGGGAGAAAGGTATACCGGTCCTCTTCTTGAGGGCTGGTAAACGGTTGGTTCTGGAGCCTTAAAGAGCCTCGCATGTTGAAAGTAATGTTCTTAGGAGGCTTTTAACGCCCTCATCGACCATAACCACTACGATGCCCTCACCAGGCTGCCCATATATGACGATTGACGATTGGGGAGCTGAAAGTATAGCCGGTATAGCTAAGAGGTCTTCTTCGCCTTTAACAATCATTAAAACGCTTCCTTCTCCTTTTAACGCCTCCTCTATGAGGAGGCTGGCCTCCGTAATGATATAGCCTGGTGGGTTTTCAACGTTAACTACTTGGCTAGCCCATGAGCTTTCCGGCGTAACTACTACTGGCTTCCTAGCTGTAAGCATATCAATTATAGCTAAGTCGGGTTTTAACCCGGATTCAATGAGGGATTTAGTTACGCTATCCCCTACGGCTATTAGCTTAACAGGCCTCCTCTCTTTGATTATCTGTTTAACGGCCTTAACGGTTTCCTTCGTTTCACCCTTAACGAGGAGTCCCATGGGCCTCTTAAGGAATGATCGTACCCCGTTATGTACCTTGTAGCCTTTGATCAAGGCTGGTCTACATCCCTATAGCCTACCTAGTCTTAATCACGTACCTACCGGGCTTAGCTATTTTCAGTATTTTAGCAACTTCCGACTTCTCAGGGTTAAAAACTACTATAAGGCCTGACCAATCCGTTGAGAACGACGTTGACCTACAATTTGGACATATAGTAACGTCGCTTGAAACTAGAAGTCTGCATTTAGTACACGCCTTATATTTAGTTGTCCGCAAGCTTCGATCAGCCTTCCCTAAGCTACTTACCCTCCTTCCTCTTCTTTAGGTCTTCTTCTATCCATTTAAGCGCTCCTAGGAAGGGCTGCCTCATGGTTAACCCTATCTTACACTGCCTTAAACTACTCCCTGAAAGGCTGATGGTTGTTATCCGGGACCTTACGGCGTCGCCCTTTCTAAGTGTTCGATGTGTTTGCTTACATAGTAATGCTGACTCCTTAGGATTATAGGAGATGTAATCATCTATTATTTGTGAAATATGGATTAAGCCTTCCAGCGGTCCAAGCCTGACGAAAACTCCGAAGTCGGTTACGTCTGTAACCTCGGATTCCACAACCTCCTGTTCAAGCGGTTTAAAGGTAAGCATGGTGAACGTAGCTTCATGGTAAGTGGCGCCATCGCCATGTATTATTTCACCTATAGGTGAAACGTCTACATCTATCACTGCTATGACGCTCCCCACGTCCTTAACGATGGTTCCTTCGTACTTCTCCCTTAAAATTTCAAGGGCTGACTGCTTTAATGACTTATTAAACTTATCCGGGGGAATTCTAACGATATCAGTTGCTTTTACTAGGTAATACATAGGCTTCGATCTCTAGGATCCCTCCTGTGAAGGTGAAGGTGGCGGCTTAAATAGTTACTTACCTTCGCGTCTTAACTACGAGGAATATTATTAAACTTAACCCTATAACCACGCAGGTTATAGAGTAAGCTTATCCATTCTAAGGAGGAATACATGACTTCTACCGGAATTAACGGTAGAAATGCCTGTTTTGATTTAACAGATTAAGTTCGTTTTTCGCTTTAAACTCCGGTTGAAATTTAAGGTTAGAATGTTGAGTTTAACCGATAATTTATTAGGCGGCTTTAAACGTTCCCTTCCTAAGATGGAAAGGAATAAGTATGTATCCCTCTGCTTAGAAGGGGTAGAATATATTCCCAAGTATAATGAAGGACGCCTCGGTGATCACGTGTCCAAGGAAGTATTAGACGTCGAGGTCGTTAATAGAACCTCTAGACCCCTACTTAGAAGGGAGGAAGTGGATTTTACAGTTAAGCATATGGGTAAGCCTACCCCGAGCCTTTTAGCTGTACGTGGCAGGCTTGCGGAGGCATTAGGCGTTAAGGTTGAAACGCTTTTAATACGCTATATTAAGACTCCGACTAACTCTTGGATGAGTAAAGGTCATGCCCACGTCTATGAAACCATGGATGCCCTTAACAGTTTTGAGCCTTTACACTATCGGATTCGTAACCTCCCTAAAGATGAAAGGGAGAAGATACTCTCAGAGCTAAAAGCTAAAAAGGAAACGGGTAAAGGTGAATAAGGTTAGCTGGGGAGGTGTAGCGCTTGTATAAGTATTTGGCTAAGGCTTGGAAAGGGATGCTTAAGGGTGAAGGACGAAGCTTGATGTTGCAAAGGCTATTTAAATGGCGTAGGCAACCCACGGTTGTTAGAGTGGAGAAGCCGACTAGGATAGATAGGGCTAGAGCTCTCGGCTACAAGGCTAAGGTAGGAGTAATAGTTGTTAGGGTTAGAAGGAGGAAGGGTGGTCTTAGTAAGCCTAGACCTTCAAGTGGGCGGAGGCCCAAGCGCATGGGAGTTTATGGGTATTCGCCGGCTAAAGGTATTAAGCAAATTGTAGAGGAGAAGGCTGCACGTAAGTATCCGAACATGAAGGTACTGGGCTCCTACTACGTAGGTGAGGACGGTAGGTATAAATGGTTCGAAGTTGTGCTCGTGGATCCAAGCCACCCTGCAATACTTAACGATCGGGATATGAGGAGGAGGCTTGGGTTAGACGCTAGGTAACGCTTTAACGTTATATCTTCGCATAGATTTTCGGTTAAGAAGTATTAATGGAAGTGAAGTGATATCGTTATTTGGTTCCCACTAGTTTGAGGATCGTAAAAAGTAGGGGTGTCGGTATACGTGAAGAGGCGCGATTTACCCCGTGCATGCGTATACTTAGAGGCCTTTGCTCATGCTACTGAGGACGTCAATAAGGTCATTCAAGCTGTCCTTAACGTTCTCCCTGAAGAGTTTCGTGAAAGGGTTACGCCTAGTACTGAAAAACTGGAGGGGTACTACGGAAACGCTATTACCGTGATCCGCTTAACCGTTGAGGGGGAAAGGGAGGTAAAAGCCTACCTTAAGGCGTTGGCTGAAAAGTTGACATTAAATGATAAGGCTTACCTACGTAGTAGCTTAAACGCGCGGATCGATAAAGGGAGCTTCTATTTAAGGCTTGATAAGGATGAGGCGTACCGTGGAAGCTTAAGGATTAGGGAGGAGGGAACTTCCATTAAGGTGCGTATAACCGTTAAGAAGATTGTTGAGGCCCTCAAGGAATTAAAGGTTTTATAAGTTAAAAATGAGTGTGCTTCACCTTAAACCGGTTAAGTTAAAAGGGCCCAGGGCTGATTAACTTGACGTATTTAAGCAGCTAGGGACGCGTATTACTGGGAAGGGTTTTTCGTGCGTAGGAAGTGGGTTGAGTTCCACGTACGGTCAAAGCTATCGGATGGTTTAGACGCACCTGAAGAACTAATAAAAATGGCCGCTCATCTAGGTTACAGGTTCTTAGTTCTGGCGGACTTTAAGGAAGATGAAGGGCTCCGTGAGTTAGCGGCATTAAAGGAGTACGGTAAAAGACACGGTATTGATGTAGCTAGTAGAGCTAACATAACCGTTAACAGTGTTAAGGAGTTAAAGGAGGGGTTAAGAAGGATTAGGAGGAAGGTTGAGGTGGTGGGTGTAGCGAGTGAAGCTAAGGAGGTGGTGAGGGCTGCAGCTAGAGATGGAAGGGTTGACGTAGTGTCCATGTTAGGGCTCTTAAAAAGTCCCCTCGATAAGGGGATCGTCGAATTAATGCGTAGGGGGAGGTCTGCTTTAGAGTTAAACCTATCGGCCTTAATCAGTGAAACTGAAAATCGTCGGAAAATCCTGGAGAAATGGATGGAGTATTCTACGTTGGCCATTAATAGGAGGGTACCTATCATCCTTGCGAGCGGAGCTGGAAGCACGTATCAGATGAGGAGCCCCCGTGAGCTGATAGCTTTAGCTTTAACGATTGGAATGAACGTGGATGTCGCAGTTAACGGGGTTTCAACACTTCCGCTTCAGATCATCCGGTTAAATAGGGAGAAATTAAAGCCTGAATTTGTAGCCCCTGGTATTACTGTAATTAAGAAAGGGGGCTCGACGTGAAGGTTAAAGATAGATGGCGTTACTTACTAGTTTGCATCCATGTAGGTGGTGCGGGCGTTACGCGTGAAGCCTTATGTAGCGCCATAATCAACGGGCTTCACTCCCTCTACGGGGATTGGGGGTTAAGCCGTTCAAAGCTTCTCTTCTTTGACTACAACCCTAAGAAGTCCCTCCTCGTACTCCGTTGCGCCCATAAATCGATATTAATGGTTAGAGCGGCAATAGCGATGGTCTACAACATTGAGGGGGGTAAAGCATTATTACACGTTAAAAAAATCACGGGAACCCTTAAGAAGGCGAGAAAGATACTTGAGGAAAACAATTAACAAGTCTTAACCGCTATCCTTAAAACGGGCTTCCCCCATAACAATTAAGGGGATGACGCGAAGCCGTCCCAGGCTGCAGAGGAATCTATGATGTACTCGCGACGAGCCGACCCCAATGAAGGGACATACGCGCTTAGTAATAGTGAAGGCTCGTAATACTAATAGAATACGTAAAGCAAAGGTCGTTCTTAGTAGAACTGTTAACTTTTAGATTAGTTAGGTTTCCCGGTTTAAAGGTGTCAGAGTCGCGAAACCCTCATAGGAGTCGGTAGGAAAGTTGCTCTTCATCAGAAAGAGCTGGTTAGGTGATGGTTAAATTAATGATGCAGAGGAAACGTTAGAGTTACATATAAAAGCCTCCCTTTAGATACGTAAGTGATGAAAAGAGCTGGTTAAGGTGTTTAATCTTGTTTGCGGCTCCGGGTATTGGAGGTTACGATAGAGCTATAACGGTATTTTCGCCTGACGGTAGGCTTTTCCAGGTTGAGTACGCGCTTGAAGCCGTTAGAAGGGGTTGGACTACCCTCGGTATTAGATGCCCTGAAGGAGTAGTATTAGGTGTCGAAAAGAAACGTGTTTTACCGCTCGTGGATCCGACAAGTATGGAGAAGATTTGGAGGATTGATGAACATATAGGCATAGCTTACGCGGGCTTAGCTTCGGATGGTAGGGTATTGATAGATAGGGCCCGAATAGAAGCTCAGATCAATAGGATAGTGTATGATGAAGCTATCGACGTGGAAACGTTAACTAGAAGGATAAGCGATATAAAGCAGCTTTACACGCAGCACGCTGGTGTTAGGCCCTTCGGGGTTTCCTTCATTATTGCTGGAGTTGATAGGTGGGGCGCCCGCTTATTCATGACGGAGCCTAGCGGTGCCTACGCTGGCTATTACGCGGTTGTAATAGGAGCGGGAGCGCAAACTGTTTTAGAGATTTTAGAGAAGAATTATAGGCCCGACTTTAAGCTTGAAGAAACGATAATGCTAGCGCTTCGAGGGCTTTCCTCGGTTATCGAGGGAGGGCTAACCCCTGAAAAGGTGGAGTTAGCGGTGGCTGAAGTTAAAACGGGTAAGTTTAATAAGTTAAAACCTCAAGAAACAGAGGCGTACGTAAGTAAGCTTAAGTAATGGCGAGGCGACGCCGACGCGAAGGATAATCAATAGGTTTTTCCCCTTTAAAAGTTAGAGAGGAAGTAGGCTTGAGTGGAAAGCCTGGTTACGTTATAGCTAGGCTTACGGTAGGTAAAGAACGCTTTGAGATCTTAGTAAAACCTGATGTAGCTTGGCAAATTAAAAGGGGTAAGCAGGTGGATGTTAGTAGCGCCTTAGTTAGTACAGAGATCTATAAGGATGCGAAAAAAGGGTTAAAAAGCTCCCAGGAATCTGTGAGGGCTTCCTTTAAAACTACGAATCCGCTCGAGGTTGCTGAAGCCATCATAAAGAGGGGTGAAATTCAGCTTACTATTCAGCAGAGGAAGGAGCTTATCGAGGCTAAGCGTAAACAAGTTATAGACTTTATAGCTAGGAACTGCGTAGACCCTAAAACAGGTGTACCACATCCACCGACAAGAATAGATAACGCACTTAACGAGGCTAAATTCTCAGTAGATCCTTTCGAGGACCCGAAGGAGCAAGCGTTAAAAGCTATACAAGCCTTAAAGACCATTATACCGATAAAAATGGCTCAAGCCCTGCTAGCCATAAAGATCCCCGCCGCTTACGCTAGTAGAGCTTACGGGATCCTATCTAATTTTGGAGTTATTAAGAGGTCTGCCTGGGGATCAGATGGCTCTTGGATAGGCGAAATCGAGGTCCCGGCTGGCTTACAACCAGCTTTAATCGATAGGTTAAACAGTGTTACGAGGGGCGAGGTTGAAGTGAAGGTGCTTAGGTGAGTTAAATGACGATATACGTTAACGATTGGGATATAGTATCACCAGGTGAACTGTTAGCTGAGGATGAGTATAAGGCTGGTTTAAACGTCTATAGGGAGGGGCGTAGGCTATACTCGATGGTGGTAGGTCTATTAAGGGTTAATAGAAGAACTTTAAACGTTATTCCGCTATCGGGCCACTATATACCTAAGGTAGGCGACATAGTTATCGGCGAAGTAATAGACTTAACACCGACCAGTTACATCGTTGACATAAGGTCGCCCTATACCGCTATCCTTCACGTGAATGAGGCCTTATCTAAGCCGCTTAACCTCTACGAGGAGAATTTAAGGAAGTATTACGACGTAGGAGACTACGTGATAGCTAGAGTTATATACTTCGAGCCTGGTTTAAATCCTCTCCTATCCTGCAAGGAGAAGGGACTCGGTAAGGTTAAGAGGGGAAGGTTATTAGTCACTCCACCATCCCGAGTGCCGCGCCTTATAGGTAGACAAGGCTCGATGGTCAATTTGATTAAAAAAGAGACGGGTTGTGATTTAATCATAGGCCAGAACGGCTACATATTGGTAATCTCTAAGGACCTTGAAGGTGAGGCCATGGCCATAAAGGCGATACGCATGGTTGAAGAGGAGGCACACGTAAGCGGGCTTACAACTAGAGTAGCAAGCCTTTTAAGGAAGGAGAAGATAGCGCCCTCATAAACGTTTCATAGGAGTAAGGGGGAGAGAATTATGGGGGGCTTAAAGCTAATAGATGAGAATGGGCTTAGGCTTGATGGACGGAGACCCGACGAGGTACGGCCGCTTAATATGGAGGTAGGTATTTTAAAGAGTGCCGATGGCTCAGCTTATGTCGAGCAAGGTAAAACAAAGGTATTAGCAGCCGTTTACGGGCCTAGAGCACCTCACCCTAAGCATTTAGCTTTACCTGATCGTGCAGTTTTAAGGTGCAGGTACCACATGGCTCCCTTCTCAGTGGAAGTTAGAAAGTCACCAGCACCATCGAGGAGGGAGATAGAGCTCTCCAAGGTTATTAGGGGTGCGTTAATGAGCGCCATCTACTTAGAGAAATTTCCAGCAACCGTTATAGACGTGTTCGTCGAGGTGCTCGAAGCTGATGGTGGAACGCGATGTGCAGGTATTAACGCGGCGTCTTTAGCCCTATCCGACGCTGGAATACCTATGCGTGACCTTGTATCTGCCTGCGCCGTTGGCAAGGCCGGGGGGGTTATGGTTGTGGATCTAACAGATGTTGAGGATAAGAACGGTGAAGTTGACCTACCGATGGCCATGATGCCGGGTAGGGGTGTTATAACCCTCCTACAGCTAGATGGAAAGCTAACGGTTGAAGAGTTTGAGGAGGCCCTAAAGATGGGGCAGAAGGCCTGTCTTCAAATATACAAGGCCCAAAGGGAGGCGTTGAAAAAGCGTTACCTTTCAATAAGGAAGCAGATTGAAAAAGAGGGGGAAAGCATTGCTATTGAAGATTAAAACTGCGCAACTTCTAGAGGAGCTATCTAAGGGTAGGAGGATAGATGGGCGCGCCTTAGACGCGTTTAGAAGTATAAACGTGGAGACGGGCATTATAGGTAGAGCTGACGGATCAGCTAAGGTTAGCTTGGGCGGAACCTTAGTACTAGCAGGGGTAAAGCTAGAGATAGGAGAGCCCTTTACCGATACGCCAAACCTAGGCGTACTAACCACCAACGCTGAGTTCCTGCCTTTAGCATCCCCTAGCTTCGAACCTGGACCTCCGGACGAGAACGCTATAGAGCTAGCACGTATAGTTGATAGGGGAATTCGGAAGGCCGATATGATAGACTTAGAGAAGCTCTGCATCATACCTGGAAAGAAGGTTTGGCTTATTTGGGTTGATATTTACGTATTAAACCATGACGGCAACCTAGTGGATGCGGCAGCATTAGCTGCCGTCGCTGCCTTACTTAACACTAAGGTTCCTAAGGTTGAAGTTATCGGTGAAAGCATTAAAGTACTGTATGAGGAGAAGGAACCGCTACCCATAAAGGGTATACCAGTAACCGTTACCACGGTGAAGGTAGGGAACTATCTACTGGTTGATCCTGGGCTTGCCGAGGAGGAGGCTATGGAGGCTAAGCTAACCGTGGTGGTCATTAACGGTCAAGTATGCGCACTACAGAAGGGTGGTGAAGGGTTCTTAACCTATGAGGAAGTAACCGAGGCCATAAAGATAGCCATTAGGAAGGCGGAGGAATTAAAGGAACAACTAGTAAAGGTGGTTAGGTAGAATGGGTAGAACCAAGGTGGTAAGCACTACTGGAAGGTTTAAGGCCAGGTACGGTTCCACGATTAGGAAGAGGGTTAGGGAGGTTGAGGAAAAACTTAAAGCTTCATACACCTGCCCATCCTGCTTGGTTAAAGGTAGGCTTAAACGGGTGGCAACAGGTATTTGGCACTGCTTAAAATGCGGTAAAACTTACGCTGGAGGGGCCTATACTCCGCAGACAATAATAGGTGAGGGTTTAGCGGAGGGGCAAGGTAAACGGTAAAGCCTAGAGCGGGCTTTAACGTGGTGGCAGTAGCGTTTTAATACTTTTTGTTCCTAATTAGGAATGACGTTATCCCGTTTTCACGGATTCTCCTTTCTTTACCTATACTTTAAAACTCTGAATCTGATTTTATGCAAAGGATATATAGGCCGTTAAGGGCTTTGGCTAAGGCATGAGGGCTAGAGTCTACATAACTACATCGCTTAGACCTACCCGCAGGGTAAGAAGCTTCTGTAAGGATTTACGGGTAGGTTTAGGCGATGCCATTTACGTAAACAGAGGTAAAAAGAACTTTGAAGAGGTAGTGCTAGAGGCTTTAAAGCATGGCGCTAAAAGTATCCTCGTGGTTAATACGAGGAAAGGCAATCCTGGAAGGGTCGATTTATACAGGATAACAAATAACGAGGCCCGCTTAATCGTTTCGATCGTATGTAGCGGCATTAAGCTGTTAAGGGAGATGAAGATTAAACCTCCACTTAAAGCTATCAAATCGGTAAGGTTGACTGTAGATCCAAACGCCAGTGATGAGTTAAAGAAGTTAGCAAATACATTATCCGAGGGGCTTTCAATACCCATTGAGGGGTTAGTAGGTGGAGATGACGCAGGGTTATTAATAGTTGAACCGGATAAGAAACACCTAGGGCGCTTAAGGTTTATATGCGCAAAAAACCAAAAACCTATAGGACCCCTAGTTGTTTTGAAAAAATATTTTGCGTAAAAGGTTTCATAGCTATGGGTCAGATAATATACCGAGTCGCGGCCCGTATAAGGGTGGAGCTTGAAAGCCTTAAGCAACGAGAGATAGTGCTTAAGGCTTTAAAACCTGAAGCCTTAACCACTTCCAAGGTTAATGTTGAAATATTAAGCGAGGGTGAAAACGCGTTAATTTTAAAGGTAACTGCAAAGGATTTAATTAAGTTACGCGCGGTAATGAACGCTTATCTACGCTGGATTAAAACTGTTAGTGAGGTAGTTAACCTAACCGGGGTGAATAAACCTTGACCACCGAGGTACCGCCGGAGGTACAACATAAGCTTATGCGGTTTCAAGAAGCGCAGGAACGTCTAAGGGCCTTAACTATAAGGAGGCTTCAATACGAGGCTGAATTAAGGGAAACCGAGCATGCCCTTGAAGAATTGCAAAAAGCCCCTCCTGAAACCCCTGTATACAAGTCGGTAGGCAACTTACTCTTCCTGACGAAGAGAGATCAGATCGTAGCCGAGTTAACAGATAAGAAGGAAACGTTAGAGCTACATATAAAAACCCTTGAACGCCAAGAAGGCCTCGCAAAAAAACAGGTTGAGGAATTACGTAAAGACTTAGCTAAGTCCTTATCAGGTCCTTCCGGTGCGCCTCCTTCGATTAGCTAAGAGCGTTTACGTCGCACCCGTCCGTCGATGGGCGGTGTGGAAAAGTTAACAGTTGTTAAGAACATGGGTTATTGATCTAGTTAACCAGGTTTAAAAGCATGGTGCTTTTAGTGATACGGCGGTTATCAAGCAGCGAATTGGCTCAGCTACTTGAAGAAGCTAAGACTGAGGCGGTTAGATACGTAAATAGTAAAACGAAGAAAGGTGAAGTGATAGATATATCGGTGTCAATAGGCGTAGCGGAGGCTAATGGGTACACGTTCGATGTGGACGTAGAGTTAACGGTTCAGCCGTTTCTAACCTTAGACGTTGAGAGGCTGGCTAGTGAGGCTGCTGATAAAGCCTTAAGCGTTATTGATAGGTACTTCAAGAGGCTTAGCGATACTAGAAGCGACGCGTAGGTTGGTTAATAATGCTTGCCATTAAAGCTAAAGGCTTAACGTTTAAGTACGCTGAAGGCGATGAACCCGTGATCCGCGATGTAAACTTGGAGGTCGAGAAAGGGGAATTAGTACTGGTAACGGGTCCTAGTGGTTGTGGCAAAACCACGCTATGTAGATGCTTCAACGGTCTTATACCGCATTTCTACGAGGGTGAGCTTAAAGGGGAGGTTGAAGTCTGTGGGTTAAAGGTAGTTGAGCACCCAATCCATAAGTTAGCGCAGCACGTATGTATGGTTTTTCAAGAACCTGAAAACCAGCTTTTTTGTTTAACCGTGGAGAGGGAATTAGCTTTTGGCCCTGAAAACCTAGGCCTTCCTAGAGAGGAAATAGTGAGAAGGGTGGAAGAAGTAGCATCGTTACTAGGGATTAAACACCTCCTAGATAAACCTCCCTACGAGCTTTCAGGGGGGGAGCAGCAACGAGTCGCTATAGGTGCGGCTTTAACCTTAAAACCCACGGTGTTAATACTTGATGAGCCGACGTCTAATTTAGATCCGAAAGGTGCTAAGGATATTCTTTCAATCGTGAAAAATGTAAATAAAGAGTTAGGCATAACCGTAGTTCTAGTCGAACATAGGCTTGATCTAGCGGCCCCTCTAGCTGATAGAGTGATCGTTATGGTTAAAGGAAGCATAGCCCTAGATGGTGCTCCTCGAGATGTATTGGTAAATGACCTCGTTGAGAAGGTAGGGATTGGAACACCTAAACTTGTAGTCCTCTATAAGGAACTACTAAGGAGCGGGGTAAAACTAAGGAAGGTACCGCTTACGGTTCAAGAGTTGGAAGAGCTTTTAGGTGCATGTTAATGATAAAGGCGGAAAACGTCTGGTACAAGTATCCTAATGGGGCTTTAGCTTTAAGGGGCGTCAACTTAACGATAGGAAGGGGCGACTACGTAGCTATACTTGGTGAAAATGGCGCTGGGAAGACAACGTTAGTTAAACATTTTAACGGCCTGCTAAAACCAAGTAGGGGCGAAGTGTTAGTAGACGGTAAGAACACTAAGGAGTTTAGCGTCGCTGAGCTCTCAAGGATCGTTGGCTTAGTATTTCAGAACGCTGACCATCAGCTATTCGCTGAAAGTGTTAGAGCTGAGGTATTGTTTGCCTTAAGGAACTTCGGCTACGATGTCGATGATGCCGAGGAAAGGGTGAAACAGGTTTTAGCTATGCTTAGCCTTGATGGTTATGAGGAGGACTCACCCTTCACCTTAAGCGGCGGTGAGAGGAAAAGGTTAGCGTTAGCCTCCGTTTTAAGCTACGAGCCTAAGGTTTTGGTCTTGGATGAGCCTACCATTGGTCAAGATTACGCTCAAAAGGTTAAACTAGCTGAGCTATTAAAACGCCTTCAATCGGAGGGAAGAACGATAGTAGTAGTTACTCACGACGTGGAGTTTGTAGTTGACCATATACCGAAAACCATAGTGATGTCTGAGGGCAGAGTGATAGCGGTTGGAAGGACCGAGGAGGTATTAACGAATGACGAAGTACTAGCTAAAGCTTCCCTACTACCGCCTATCATCTACACCGTTACGCGACGACTCTTTAAGGTCAGCATACCCGAAAAGGTTACCTCGGTTGCTAAACTGAAAGAATTAATATTGAAAAAGGAGCGTTGTGGGTAAACGGGTTGATTAATTTAGATATTTTTGGTTAAGTATTCGTTTTCATACACTTAGCTTCATCCACCTCCTAAAGGCTGTTGAGTAATGCCCATACCTAGCCGGTATATCCATCCATCTACAACCAGTAACAAGCACATAGAGGATTTAAAGGCCTAATAAGCTCCCACTCACCATCAGGTTCGCGGAAAAAGTGTTTCAACAATCCATCGAGAAGTACGCCGCTAAGCCTTTCAACGTGCAAGCCGTACAGGTTATACTGACGAGCTAGGATGATAGCCGACGAGGTGTTCTACGAAAAACACGGTACAACCCGTTGGAGGCCTACATCGCCCTAAGGCTAGCCGTAAAAGCGATGGAGGAAGTCCTAACATGTAGAGGTCTTAAAGAAGTTAAAGACGTGGTGGATAAAGCGCTGAAAGAGGCCGGTAAGCCCCTCCAAGCGGGAATAACTCTGAAAGTGAACTTCGGCAACCCTAGGGAAATAGTGATACCAAACGAGTTGCTAACGATGCTTTCGGAAGGGGTGAGGGGGACGGTGATGAATGAGGCGCTCGACGCCAACCAACGGTTTAAAGTGCTGGTTGAAGGGTTGCACTGGCACAAGGGCGTGTCAGTAAGAAAACTGTCAAAGTGCTTCGGCGTCACACAGCGTACACTACTGCGGTGAATGAAACGCGAGCTGAATCTCGGAGTACGTGACAACGTAACAGCAACGCAACTAGCGAGAACGGGAAGGTACAAGTATCTTAAGCATGACTTTGACAGCGATGCTATAGAGAGGCTTAAGACGTGGTTCTTGGCCTACATCGACGAAGCGTAAAACGGTACAGGCAACAAGTACTGGTAGCGCTGGGAACGCCCGACCCGTACTTAGCGCTCCTATTTAAGGAGGTTTTCGCCAAGTACGGGCATGTGGGCGTAGCGCCCTATAGGAACAGTGAGAACCACTATATGTGGCGATTATGGGTTTTACTGCCACTTAAGAGCTTCCAGTACCTTCTTGAGAAACGTATTCCAGCACCTCTCAATGACGATGAAAAGCTTTACAGCGCGCTCAGCATAACCATCGACTGCGAAGGCTCAGTGTATGCACAGAACCCTAAAGGAAGGAGAGCCGCGAGTTTCGCTGTTGCCTTCTATAACGAGAAGGCATACGTTATTGAACCACTTTATGAGACGCTTAAGCAACGCAGGTACGGGGTGAAGCTGTACACAACGCCTAAAGGCAAGGAGGCAGGCCATGATCGTTACAGTAATGACTACTACCACAGCATAGTCCACGCTAAAGCTCACGTTAAACGCCTTTTAGAGAACGTTGAGCCTGGTTCTTCCACACAAGCGGCTTAAGGTATGCTTGATCAAGCGTGCCTCAAGGGAACCGAACAAACCAGTATATTGGAGCGCTATTGAACCGGTGTATGGTAAGATTGAGGCCGTTTACAAAGAATTACTAAGGGAGAGCAAGCAAGTTTTAAAGAGCCTTCACGAAACGTGGCAAGCACTAACAGAAAAACGTATGCGGAAGGAGATCACACTATATGAAGAAGAAAAGGCTCGGCTTAGAGCCGAGGCGTGGAAGGCGCTTAAAGAGAAATATAACAAAGCTTTAGCGATCTTGAAAGGCATATTAAGGCTTAGTTCTGAGTCCAAAAGCCCCTCCTTACGTCTTACAACTTACACGCTTATCGTAGTTTATGACTATGGCTCCGGTGTTTTAATTGTGTGGGCAGTCTTCGTAGTGTAAACAACTTCGCAAACCGAATACCGCAGTATTCATATACTGTGAACTTAGTGTTTTTGATAGGTGGAGGGTTAAATATTTCTGTGCCCCCTTTAACGCTATTCAGGTTTAAACGTGCGAATACCTTTATCCATAAGCTTGACCCCCGCTCCAAAATACTTTTAGTTTTCTCGCTTTCGGTTGTAGCGTTTATATTAAGGGGGCAGATGCTTCCATCATTCCTTCTTTTAGTGCTCGTCATCACTTTAACGGCCGCGGCGAAGGCGTTAACAGAGTGGCTTAAAGCAGTTAAAGGTTTAGCGATACTCATCGCTATAATACTGATTCTCAACTGGTTAACCATAGGCTTGGAGTACGCGATTTCCATGGTCCTATTGTTCGTCACGTTGATGTCAGCGTTCGCCATACTTTTCTTGACCACTAACCCGGACGACTTCACTCAGGCCTTAATAAAGTTGAAGGTACCCTTCGAGGTGGCCTTTGAGTTATCAATGGCTGTACGCTTCGTGCCCACCCTTTTAAGGGAGGCACAGATCATAACCGATGCGCAGAAGGCACGCGGCTTAGAGCTTGAGAAGGGGGCTCCTTGGCGTAGGTTAAGAAATCTAGTACCGATTATGGTGCCCTTAGTCGTTAACACGTTTAGAAGGGCGTATCAGGTTGCTGAAGCAATGGAGAGCCGAGCGTTTGGCGCTATTAAAACCAGGACTTTTATTAAGCAGTTAAGGTTTAGCGTTCATGATTGGTTGGTTACGATGTGCTCAATATTGATGATCTGCGTCGTTGCATATACGCAATGCCTTTAAAATCACCGAGGTACCCTTTAGGGTTTCCGGTTAAAGTATAGCTTTACTTTATAACCCGACCGTGAACATCGATGCGTCCAGTCCTGATGCGTGTGGATGATATGGGGAGGCCGTTTTCGGCTTTAACCATCGGTACAACTACCAGCTCAAGGCTTGGTAGCCCCGCTTTCATCCTTTCCTTATTAATCTTGACAGCCCTTTCCAAGGTTTCCTCGCTTACGATTAAGGCTTCAATTAAGGCATTAGTTAGTAGCTCCCCTTCAGGGGATGTTAGCTTACTTATTTCCGCCCGGTTAAGTAAACCCTTCTCCTTTAAGAAATCCCTCAAAGCTTTTTCACGTTCACTGTAACTACTTATCTCGTCTGCTCTACGCTTAGAACGCACCAGCTCATCTCCAGATAGCCCTATCAAGACGCGTTCTCCGCATTCAAATGCTTTGCTTAGTAGGGCCTTGTGTCCATCATGCAAACGGTCGAAGGTACCTCCAACAGCGACTAGTTTAAAGCGTTTCTTACTCATAGCCCTCGATCCCGGCTGTAACTATACATCCATCTTCAGTCACGATCACCGTACACTCGCTTTGGCTTACCATTCCTCCAGCCTTTTCAACAAGCACGGGGTATGCATGTAAAGAGCCCTTACTTACTAACGAGGATAGCGCGCTTCGAAGCTCCTGTAACTGGAAGGAGGTAAACCATCGCTCAGAGAATGGAAGCGTACGGTATTTATCCCATACTAAATCTATCAACCGCTTCTCTATCTCCCCCCTAATTCCTTTTTTAGCTACATAGCGGTATATAAAGGCCTTATCGGAGTCCTTTACTACTCCGGCTCCATCGGTAGCGAAGGGTTCAATAGCGTAAACTTCGCCTGCTTTAAGCTGATGTCCCACTAACGGCTCAACGTTTGGTACGCTGACTCCCTCATGGAGCGAGTAATACGCCATCTTATGACCGCATAGGTTCTCCACAGGCTTATAGCCGTACTGCTTAATGGTTTGTTCGATGGCTCTACCTAAAACCTTTGTTGTTACACCCCGCTTGATTAGAGCTATGGCGTTTTTAAGCGCTTTCTCCGCCGCTGTAACTAAGCTATGGTAGGCAGGGTTAAGGCTAATGGTGATCGCTGCGTCACCTATATAACCTTCAACGTGAACGCCTACATCTACCTTAACCACGGATCCTTTAGGTATTACTAGGCTATCACCAGCCGGGGAAGAGTAGTGCGCTGCTACATGGTTAATTGAAACGTTACAGGGGAAAGCGGGTTGAGCGCCGTGCTCCCTTATCATACGTTCAACCCTTTCGCAAAGCTCTATAACCGGAACGCCTTCGTAAACGTATCCGCTAACCCTTTTAAGCACTGTTGTTGCTATACGCCCAGCTTCTAGGTACCTAGATACTGCGTAATCCTCCATAGCTCCACCTTAAGGCTGAGAGTTTAACGCTTCGGGGATAGTAGGTAGATGGACGCCACGATTAGTGTGCCTGCGCATTTAGTGCAGGATCCAACCTTTTTAAGCACGTAGTCGCCTACCTGAAAGTCGCGCTCCTCCTGATAGTTACACTTAACACATTTTATGACGCTGATCGTTCTTTGTACGGTGCTAGCGGCCTTCTTCTTAGCATAGGTTGAGAGGAGGCTTGATAAGGCCAGCATTATCATAGCAAGCACGGTGAGTATTAGGAAGGCTGTATTACTTAGCCTGCTATCCGAAGTTGGAGCCACGATAGCTCCTAGTATCATGGATATTGATAGTATTAAGAGAAGCATCGAGATAAGGGTTAACACGTTGGAAGTCTTCATACTTCCTTCCTCTCACTGTTCCTTAACCATTACCAACACCTATGGTATTCCCTACACCTACTAGTATTACACAGTCGCCATTCTTAGTTCTAGTCCTAATTATTTGTTTAACTCTTTCCACGGCGACCTCAACGCCATCAATGATCTCCTTCCTAATGGTGGATATGGCTTCCTCAAGCGATTCCTTAATGGCTATAGCGTCTATCGGAATCTTGTACTTAACCGCTATCTCCTCTATCTTATACTTTTCAGGTCCAGGATCACCTATAGCGGCTCCAACGCCCTCCGCTACGTCTCCGGTGCGTTCACCCTCCAATTTGCTAGCGGCATCCACCATAATGATGCGCGCTACTTGCCCCTTCCTATCCTCAACGAGTTTTACAACAGCGTCGCCCGGCTTTCCAACCTTACCTCCTGGGCCTTCGGCTTTAACCACAAGTAAGGTCCTGCCTTCGAAGGGTACTTCTGAGGCTACCATGTCCTCGGCTACTTTAAACGTAGGGTGGTTAAACATTAACTTAGCAGCTACTAAAGCGCCCGCTGAATCCCCTATAGGTTTCCCTGAGGTGAAGGCATCTAGCGATTTGTAGTACGCCTCAGCCACCCTCATTATTAGCGGTAGGAAGTAAACGGTCTGCATGATTATTATCACGCTTTTAGTACGCTTCCCGAGAAGAAGATAGTGACGGACAACCTTGTATATCAGGTTTAAGGCCATAGTTACAGCCACTACATCCTCAAGGTTTGAAGCCACGCTAGTATCCACGTTAGGCGCCCACCTCCTTACAAACTCCCTGAACTTCACCCGCTCCTCGTCAAGCAGGTGTTCAAGCCTCTTTAACACGCCAAAGGGGTCCCTATCAACGGGCTCTATAACGAAGAACTCTAAGAAATCATTAAGCGCAGGAGTAGGATCAACTTCAGGCTTTCCAAAATCCTTAATAGCTTTAATTGCAGCCTCCTTACCCTTCTTAGCTAGAAGGTCAAATTTGATTAAGGAGCGCTCGATATCCCTAAGCCATATTAAAACCTGAAGGCGTTGACCGAAAAGCGTAAAGAATAGTATGAAGGCTAAGACGGATAACGTGGACCATATCCATGATTGTTGATCGCCTAAAAGGGGTAGGGGCAATACTAACCTCTCCGAAGTTAGGACTATTTGCCGCTACTCAGCTTACTATTAAAACTTTCCGAGGCGCGTTAAAAGCTTTCAAGGGGCCATCGCAGCACGCTCCTTTCCCGGGCCCTCGCGGAGCCCAGTACTTGGAAGCGCGTTGGGAGGTTTAACTTCCAGGATCTGACGAGTCTGGGTGGAACCCTCCCACTATGGCCGCGACGGCCCCATTTTATAAGGAGTTTAAAACGCCTATATAAATCGTTTTGTAGAAGACGGCGGCCTGAGCTTAAAGCTAGGGGACATTGGAGAGATAAACCATTAATCCCTCTTAAGGAGATATGTAGAGCTTGGCAGCATAAAAGGGTTATAAACCCATTTACTGGTGGGGCCGGAGGGATTCGAACCCTCGACCTACGGGTTTCTTCGGCGCGCTCCAGAGTTTAATCATCTCCCTTACGGATCAATGTTTTCTGCGCCTCTGGAGCCCTTAACGTTGTGGTCGCAATGTCGTCATACCTAGCTAGACTACGGCCCCACCATGTTCTTAGAGTGAAGGGGTCCTATATAAAAAGTTAACAGGAGGAGCCGTTTAACGTGTTTAGAGGAACGCGGGTAAGCGGGAACCTTTCAGCTTAGAGGCAATCCTTACCGATACTTTTTTAACCCTGAGGGATGCTTGCGAGGGTAAGCGTTACTTGGCTTCTTCGTTTAGAAGCCTTAGGCTTTAATATGTATGATGAGAACTATATACGGTGTTAGGCTTGGGGTTATTGAAGTATTTACCCTTACTATCGACCAACGTTAAAAGCCATACGCTTACCAGTCAAAAACTTTTACTGTGCGGTTCATGTTTAAGGGAGGAGGAGCCTGACGTTCTAGACGCCGTTGGCGATGATAAGGTTTGCTTACATGTTTGCCTTGAGGAGGCACATATGAATGTGGTTGGCTTTAAGCTGGCAACAATCCTTAAGGTTAATAGCCCAATCAGCTTAACAGTTTTAACCCTTGACGGATCACCGCATTGTCTACAGCTCCATATGGCTGTTGATCAAGCCTTAAAGCTGGTTAAAGCGAATGTTCCGGCTGAGCACTACGTAGTAGAGAAGGGGAGGGTCGTAAGGGTAAGCTGGCAAACCATAAGGATTGCTAGGCATCTATCTAAGATTGAAGCACTCCTTTCAAAAGCCGATTTAAAGGAGGGCTGTACGCTCTAAAGGAGTAAAAACGAGGAGTCAACGTTTCCCTATACCTAAAAGGCTGAGACAGTGAAGCCTTAAAGGCTTAAAAATAAAGAGATGAAACTACGTTAAACACCTACTCTACTTAAGCCTTAAAGCCCCTACATGAACTAAGTTTTAATGTTAATTTTTATACAGTACGTTATATGTATGAAGGGGCGGCCGTGGTCTAGCCTGGTCTAGGACAGTGGCCTCCCGAGCCACTTACCCGGGTTCAAATCCCGGCGGCCGCACCTATTATTAGGTTAATCCTCTTTTTCCAAAGTGATTTGTTGGAGGTGTTTAAAGAGGTCTTACCTATATGTTAATCATCACCTGAAGGGCTGGCGTAAATGCAATAACCGTAAGGTCTCAATTACTAGGTATGCCCCGGCCGGGATTTGAACCCGGGTCAACGGCTCGAAAGGCCGCTATACTTAACCTGGCTATACTACCGGGGCGTTGATTTAGTGAAGTGCGCATTTTTATTAAAAATTTTACTCAGGTAAGGGGCACGGGAAATGCTTAAGAATAATCATTATCTCTTCATTTGAATATGGAGGAAAATTTATAGAGTTGAAGCCCAGCTTCGAATCAACCCTTGGGTCCAAGTTGAGCAAGTATTTTCTCGTGTTTGATATGAATATTAAACCGACTTTTCCAATTTCCTTAAGCAAGTAAAGGACGTCGTTTAGTTCTCTTCCATCGAGCTTATCGATTTCATCCAAGGCGATAACGCGTGCTTTGCCTTTAATTCTGTTTCTTAATCCATTAAGCTTAACCGAATGACTTGCCTCAACTATCGGCAATTGAGCCTGCTTAAGAAGTTCATTTAGAGCTTGATTCAAAGTCTTGTTCTCCTAACAATTAACGTAAAAAGCTAAAGCGTTCGTATTTTCATTAATTTGACGAAGAACTACTTGACTAAGGCCGTCTTACCTGTTCCAGGTTTTCCATAACATAGGCAGTCGAAAGGCTTCCTTCCCTTCTCAACTGGAGATAAGCAAAATGCCAATTCTTTTTCTGAGGCTCTCGGCATGGAATGCTTTCAGGAATATAATCCCCTTCTAAAACTTCTTTGTCAGCAATAATTCCATTAGGCATAATCGATTTTTCTTAAGCGTAGAGAATAAATGGGTTGCTCGTCGATTGCAAGTTCTTCTTCTAATAGGTTTAAACTCCCTTAAAATTTTCTCCAATACTAGGTCTTTAATTATCTTCTTCACTTTCTTAACAAACCGGTTATTTTTCCTTTAATTTTTCAAAATTATCAAAGCATATAGCAAACCTTCTTTCCCTAGCATATTTTAAAAGTTCTTTAATCAGCTCGTAATTGCTTCTGCAGAGGGCAAACTCACTTTTTGGAAGAATTTCTTTTAATACGCTATAGGCAGTCTGGTAAACTGGACAATCAATATAGGTAACAATGACTTTCTTGTTGAGGTTTTTAATTACATGCTTAACTAAAGTCGCCTTTCCTGAACCAGGTAGCCCGCAGATAAAAGTGTTTATGAAATTCTTGAGGTTATTTGATGAATCTGCTTTTTCCTTTTCTCTATGCAAAAGTTTTTCTGGCAAATATTATTGGCTAAGCACTTCTGAGTTAATAAGAATCTGAGAGTTCATGGTTTAGATTTTCTACGCTTAAGGAAAATAGGTTACGGGTGTATGGATTGCCGATGATTCCGATAAGAGTTTAAGTTTTCTTTAGCGTAATTCTTACGTAAGCACCCTCCATTTTGAGGTCATAATTTTTAAACATGCTCTCCTTAATAGCCTTTCCAACTTTACCTGAAGTGTAAACATCAGTTTTATAGCCTATATGCATATAGGGCCAAATTCTCTCCATAATCCATAATGGTAACAGAAGACTTTCTTCTATGCCCCAGCTTCGAATCGTCTCTTCAAGCTCCGCTTTTGTAGCGTCCTTCCTTCCATCGTACATCCAGGCTTCCCCTCCACACTTAAGGATTCTGTATACCTCATCGAAAGCCTTACTCGGTTCTTTTAAATGGTGGATCAATCCTGTGCTAAGGACAAGGTTTACGGAATTATCTTCGAAACCAGTGTTGTAGACGCTTCCTACCTTGAACTCAACTTTGTCAGCGACTCCTTCTTTTTCCGCATTCCTTTTCGCTATTCTTATCATGTCCTCAGATACGTCAATACCAAAAACCTTAACGTTGGCTACTTGCTTAGCTATCTCTATTGGCAGACGCCCAGGACCAGTACCTATATCAAGAATTGTTCCTGATATTTCTCTACACATTATCTCCTGCGCTATGCGTCTAAACCAATTAACGAAAATTCGATTAACGTACCTATCGTAAAGCCTGCTGAAAGGCCATGGTATTCCCTCAACCATCTTCCATCCTAAAATACCATTAATGAACTTCATTTATAACTTATACTAACGGAAATTTATTCCATAAACCTTATTCCTTAGCTTATCCATTTTTTACTCATGGGGTTCTTGAAGCCTATAGAGAAGCTTAGGAAGAATTAGAAGTTGCGCTTATAAGTTTTAGGGAAGAAATTTACAAGAACGATAAAGTTTCTTTAGACCCTTACCCAAATGAAGCGCGGTTATTAAAAACCTTTTAACATTGAAGTCATCTCAAAACTCTTAACAAGAGGTTGACCAGTCAAGTTAAAAGAGTGGAGTTTTGAGACGGGTTCATTAATAGAACTTCTACGTATCAGCAAACAAAATCAGAATCTCTTAAATATTTTTTAAAGTTATTTTTCCAAATGGTACAACGCCCTTCGATGGGTATAAGTCTAATTTTCAACAATCCAAAAGCATGGAGGATATAGAAGAAAGAATTAAAGTTTACGTTAAGGCTTTAGAGCCTTTGAAGCACGAGTTTTTTGGACTATGCTATAAGCAAAGTTGTTGAGCCTTACAGGGAAGCGACGAACAAACTGATTATGCTTATAAATGAGAAGGAGAAGTTAATCGAGAATTTATGCGAACCTATTTAAAGTGATGCTAAGGCAAGCTCTTTACAACGTATGTTTTGCTAAATTTTTAGAGGTCTCCTTTAAAGGCCTGAACCGAGAAAAAGTATGAAGTAACGCATAATATTTTAAATTTTAGCCTCTACAGAGGGCTAGGGTGTTTTTCGAGTAATTATAAAGGAAGTCGTTGAAACATGGATGTTTGGCGAACACAAGCTAGGTTAGCCTTTGAAATAAAGTTGGAAACAATCGAGATAAAATAAGTTTATATTACGTAAATCTTATAACCCAGTTCAGGGTTTGGTAGTTGAAGATGGGTGAAATAGTTAGTCTACCCCGAGGGCCGGTCGTCTAGCTGGTTAGGATAGCCGCCTGACGAGTGAGAGGAACGCGGAACGCGGCTGGTCCCAGGTTCGAATCCTGGCCGGCCCACCAAATTTTTAAACGACTTTAAGGGAATAGTGTTTTGGCATCGTGTGTCGCCCGGTTGTAGTGGCCGAGGTGGTGTAGCCTGGGAACACACCGGCCTGTGGAGCCGGGGATCGCGGGTTCAAATCCCGCCCTCGGCCCTTCACTAGATAAAGGGCCTTAACCGTTTTCCTTAATTGGTTCATGGTAAACGTTTAAACTTAGGTCCATCGATTCGGTAACAGTGTTATTAAACCTATTTGCACATCACATATCCACATTTTTACGAGGCGTATTAAGGGTTTGACGGCGAAGTCAATGTTTTTCGGCATTAGAGATATTTTCAGGTTTCTGGGCTTCTTCGTAAGTTCTCCATTCTCGCTCAAAAGCGTTGAGTATCACTGATACAACGGTCCATGAATCTAAGGGTTGTGGGTATATGGAGGCACTTGCCGCTTCAATTTTCAGGTTTTCTTCCTCGAAGTCGCCGCGAGGGAAACCTCCTACTATTATTGCTGGCGTTCGCTGATTTGATAGTTCGTCGGCTAACCGCCATGGTGTTGTCAATGTACCTTTTTCTCGTAGTATGGTTACACTTGACGGGTTTATATCGTTAATTAACTCCCTTAGAGTCTGGTTCTTTACGGTTAGTAATGGTTCTCCTTCGGGTGGTACTCTACCTTTTAATAATAATTGCTCCATTAATCCTACGAATCTATTATAGTTCCTCGGTATCCTTACATGGGGGTCTACAGTTATTACTTTATCGTTAAAGGTATGAATAAATACTTTTAGTAGCCCCTGCTTGTTTAAAGGAGAGGAGAGGGCTAGTAGTAGGTTAAAATGCACTATGTCCGGTCTTCCGCGCTTCTCATTCTTTGAGAGAAGCCTCATAGCTACGTGATGCAACGACCTATCTAACAATATCTCAGATGGAGGTTTACCCCTTCTTTCCGCAGACCTTCTCACGGCTGCGTATTTCCAAAGAGTTGGGGGTACTAGCTCTAAAGCTGCTTCAGCGATTATTAACGTTAACAAGCCAACCTCTCCGGTAGAAATTCTAATACCTTAGATTTTAGCTATACTCCTATACGGAGGTTAGTTGTTGCGAAGGACTAAGTGGGAGGCTAAAGACATAGCGAAGCAGCGTATACGCATCCTATTCGAGATGGCTGACTCTATGTTTCACGTTAAGCCTGAGTTGGCACATAGATACGTCGAGTTGGCACGACGGATCGCGATGCGATGTAGAGTTAGAATACCTCGATACCTTAGAAGGCGTTTTTGTCATAAGTGTGGTAAGTTCCTACGCCCTGGCGTTAATGCTAGGATACGCCTCGCTAAACGTAGGTCGCCGCACGTGGTCATCACATGTTTTGAGTGTGGAAAGATTACTAGGATACCCTATCACGTTAAGAAGAGGGCTAAATCGAGGGCTCATAAACCTTAAGTAAGGTTTGAAGACCGCATTAATTAGCCTTAAGCCGAGCCCTTTCTTCCTCATATTGCTTCTAACCACTGTGTCCCGCCTTCCACAACCTTTTGAACTTCTGCTACTTCCTGTGTAGCGCCTCCGTGAGGCGTTTACTTTCGATTAGCATCTCTTTGTAGATCGCGTTGACTTCAACGTACAACGATTCAACGTCCTCCTAGTATACTGGCTTCTTCAAGGATATTGCGAAGTTGCCTGAAGAGGCTACGAGGATCTAATCAATGCCTACTTAAATGTTAAAAAAGAAGTTTAAAGAAGAAATAATGAAGTGTATTACTCAAAAGCAAACAAAATAAGATAAATACGGGATAGATATTTGGAGCTTTTGTCTTCAAAGTTCTTGACGTAGCCTTAAGGCTTAAGCCTTCAAATACCTGCGTATACACCATACAAAATAGCTGATAGAGGGTTCTCTTTCTGATGAGCATGTCTTTCGCCTCTAGGTTATTTAAGTAGATGGTTCTGTTAAAGTAGTAGGGCTAACGTCTTAAGGAAGGGCGAAGAGTGAAAGTTCGATTCCTTAAATCAGCTTTAACTTCGACTAGGGTTAGGAATGGGAGGTTTTTGCTAGATTTCCGAGGGACGTGGTTAAAGCTAATATGGCAGACGCGAAAGGTTATATCATAAGCCTCTATAAGGGGTATCAGTTTATAAGGATCAGAGATATGCTTGTAAAAGCGTGAATTAAAGTAGTAGGGGTCAGGATGTCCATCGTTAAAGCGTGTCCACCTCAGCAACTTATAGAGAGTTTAGCTAATCATTTAAAGAATAATGTGCCCGAGATTAAACCCCCACCTTGGGCTTTAGTTGTTAAGACTGGAGTGCATAAGGAAAGGTTGCCTCAAAACCCAAATTGGTGGTACATAAGGTGTGCTGCGATATTAAGGAAGCTATATTTATCCGGTAGACCGGTTGGTGTAGTTAGATTGTCCACGGCGTTTGGAGGGCGGATGCGTGTAGGAGCAAAGGGTAGGGAGCATTTTAGACGTGGAAGTCGTTCAATAATTAGGAGAGCTCTACAGCAACTTGAAGGCGTTGGCTTCGTGGTGAAGGACGGTAATAGAGGGAGGAGGTTATCACCGAAGGGGATGTCATTACTTGACCAGATAGCGAAAAAAGTGTTTAAAGAGGTTCAAAGACAGGTGCCGGAGCTGAAAAAGTACCTATAACATTGACGTGGGGGTTCGACGTGGGTAGCGTCATCCTATACGGCGAGGTGTCTGCTGTTGAGTGAGGAGTACAATGAGGAGCTTGAGGAGATACGGCGTAGGAGGCTTTTAGAGTATCAACGTCAAATCGAGGAAGCCCGTAGAAGAGAGGAGGAGCGTAGACGTTTTGAAGAGGTTAAAGAGAACGTACTTAGAAGCATCCTAACGCCTGAGGCTAGAAGTAGGCTCATTAACGTTAAAATTGTGAGGCCTGATTTAGCGGAGCGTATTGAGCTACACCTCATGCAGCTTGCTCAAGCCCAACGGATTAAAGCCCCGCTTACCGATGAACAGCTTAAAGAGCTTTTACGGGTAGTTCAATCTAGGAAGATTGAATGGCGAATACATCGAGCCTGAAAAACTTGCACCTACGTATCGAAATCCAACCATAGACGTATAAATATGACTTACTAACTGGTTGCCGAGGAATGGTTATGCCTTATGAAGTCTAGGTTAGACTTATACCCGGATCTTGAAGCCGCCATCCACTCGCTCCATTCATATCAAGTACCAGAGATCTTAGCCATACCGGACGGCGTGGTTCTATGCGACGTATGCGGCAATCCGATATTCACGCCGATGATAATGCTACTAGTACTGGACGGATACTTATGGGGCATAATATGTGAGGAGTGTAGGCGCAAGTACCACTACGACAAGCAGCTACTACTATGGAGCGAGTACGAGGAGAAAATGGTGAGGATCGGGGAGGGACCGTAGTGCAGCCGTCGCTTACGGCCTTCTTCAAGCGTGAACGCTTAGTAGCTGAGCAGTTATGCTTGCTCTTCGCCAATACGCTGCACGAAGCGTTAAAGGAGTTCCTAGAGGAGAACGGGAAAGCGCTACATCCCAAGCTCGTCGAGGCGTTTAGGAGGCACCTGCCGGAGATCGAGTCGGCCAGCAACCCGGTGGACGTAATGGCTTACGCGATGCGGCTCTACAGCGCACTGGCGAACATAGGGGTTAAGGCCGGCGTAAACCCTTCGGGGCCGGGATTCCTGGAAACGGTTAAACCAATACCGGAAAACCTAGACGGGCAGAGCACCAAGAAGCTCCTAGCAGCCATCTCTACGGCGTTAAACGCGTAATATATCCCAAGGGAGTGGTTTAGGTGACGGGGGAAAGGGTCGCACGACCCCTCCAAGCAGTAGAGCTAGTTGTTAACTTTGGCACCATCAGGAAAAGGCCTAGGAGAATAGTGATTCCTGAAGAGTTACTGGCAATGCTTTCGGAGGAGGTGAGGAGAACGGTGATGGATGAAGCGCTCAGTGCAAACCATCGGTTTAAAGCATTGGTTGAGAACCTATATTGGGGTAAGAGTGTATCGGTAAAAAAGCTATCAAAATGCTTCAATGCATCGTTTACTACGCTACAACGGTGGATGAAGTGTAAAATAAACGTTAAAATGCGTGACAAAGTAACGGCGATACAGCTGGCGAAAACAAGGTATCCTAAACGTGACTTCGACGGCGACGGCGTGGAAAAGCTTAAGCTGTGGTTCCTAGCACACACCGATGCTAGCGTAAGACGATCTTGGCGACAGGTAGTAGTAAGACTGATCACGCCCGACCTGTACTTAGCACTACTCTTCAAGGAGGTCTTTGGCAGGTACGGGTATGTGGGTGTAGCGCCACGGAGGAATAATAAAGGAGGGTATGAGTGGGAGTTATGGGTTTACTTACCGCTAAGGAGCTTCTGGTGGCTTCTTAAGCGGCGTACTCCAACGCCTATAGATAGCGACGTAAAGCTTTACAGCGCGCTCAACATAACTATTGACGCCGAAGGCTCACTGTATCCGTATAACCGTGAAGGAAGAACGGAGTTCAAGATCGTACTATATAATGAAAAGACGTACATCATCGAACCGCTGTACAAAGCGCTTCAACAGCGCGGTTACAGGGTGAACCTATACGTAACGCCTAAGGGAACCGCGACAAACTATGGACGTTCCAATAACGATTACTACTATATCACGGTCTACGCTAAGGCCTACATTAAACGCCTTCTAGAGAACGTTGAACTAGCGCTTCCGCATAAACACCTCAAGGCGTGCTTAATTAAGTACGCCTTAAGGGATCCGAGTAAACCAATATACTGGAGTAGCATTGAACCGATGTACGGTGAGGTCGATGCTCTTTACGAGGAGATGTTGGAGGAGAGCAAGACCCTCGTAAAGAGCTTTTATGATCTGTGGCGCTTTCTCAACGAGAAGCACAGGGGGTTCACTCGTACGGAGTATGAGGAAGAAAGGGCTCGGCTTAGAGCCGAGGTGTGGAAGTCACTCGAAACACTGAAGGAGAAGTACGATAAAAAATTCAGAGAGCTTGAAAGACGTATCGAGGCTTACTTCCGAGCCCAAAAGCCCCTGAACCTAGTAGAATTGTTTAATAGGGAGTTTAAGGTGGTTTTAAAGCATGGCTAGGAATAAACCGGGAGCTAAAAAGCGGAGAATGGCGAAGGCGAGTAAACAAAATAGTGCGGTTCCAACGTGGGTTATCGCGAAAACTAGAGGTAAGTTTAGAAGGCATCCTAAGCTTAGGAACTGGAGGAGGACGAAGCTTAAGCTTTAATGACTTGTTGTTCTTATACGTTTAAGAACGTGATTTATGGAGGCCTTCGTAAAGGTGGATACGCCTTGTCCGAGAAGGATGTTGTAGAAGAGCGGGTTTTTGTGATTCCCTTACGTAAAGCGCGGTATGTTGGAAGGTGGAAAAGGGCTCCTAAGGTAGTACGTATAGTTAAGGAGTATGTAAAGCGGCATATGAAGGTTGACGACGTCAAATTAGCTCAGGAGGTTAATGAGGCCCTCTGGATGTATGGGGTGAAAAAGCCGCCCCTTAAGGTTAAGGTTAAAGCCTTAAAGGGTAAGGAAGGTAAGGTTGAAGTAAAATTAGCCTCATAGCTTGGAGGTATCAGCTTCAGTGACTGTGCAACGCCTCAACATTTACGGTAGTCCATATGTAGGTATTTTCATCTTCGCTAGCGACGTGGTAGCACTCGTACCTGAAGATGCACCAGAAAAAGTTGATAGGGTCCTTTCGATGGTTCTCGATGTACCGGTGATCAGGGTTAGTGTTGCTCAATCATCGCTTTTAGGGGTTTTTGTAGCTGGTAATAGTAACGGTCTGCTTCTTCCGTACTTCGCCACCGATAGAGAGGTGGCCATAGTTAAGGATAAGGTAGAGTTACGGGTGGAAACCCTACCGACTAAGGTGAACGCCTTGGGTAATTTAATACTGGTTAACGATAGGGCGGCGTTAATCCATCCGCGGCTATTCGTAGATCAACGGGCTGTAAGCTTGATAAGGGACGTATTAGGTGTTGAAGTAAATAAGGGATCCATAGCCGGTGTTCCTACCGTCGGTTCTGCAGCCGTGGTTACTAATAGAGGGTTACTTGTCCACCCCATGGCTAGCGAGGATGAAGTTAAATTCCTAAGGGAATACTTTAAAGTGAACGGGGACGTAGGGACTATTAACTGCGGTTTTCCATATGTAAAGGCCGGGGTTGTAGCCAATTCGAAAGGCGCGATAGTAGGATCTAATACTACAGGCCCTGAACTTGTAAAGGTTGAGCAAAACCTATTTAGTAATTGATTCTACTCACCTTACCTTGGTATGGTTCTTAAGGTTAAAAAGAAAGCCTTAATGAAGGTCGTCCGAGTTCGAAAGCCCTTTTCACCCGCGATCTCCATAAACATATTAGAATTGTTTAATAGGGAGCTTAAGGTTATCACCCTGCATTGGAGCTGTCTCTATTGAGTAGTGAGGTTAAGAACTTCTTAGTTAAAGGTTACATGAGGGTAAAGGGTGAATGGAAGTTCTTTACGTTTAAGTCCAAAAGTCTAAACGAGAAAATGCTACTGGAGAAGCTGTATACGGAGCTGGGTGGAAGGAATAAGTTAAAGAGGGTTGATATTAAAGTGGAGGAGATAAGGATATTACCTGAGGGTGAGGGTATTGAGCGATAAAGGTAGAGAAGAGGCACGAGAGAGGCTTGAAGAGGCTGTTTTAGAATACCGCTTTCTTCAGGATCTAGGCTCCGACTTAAAGCGTAGGCTAGACCTTATCCTGGCTACACTAACCGGGTTAGGTTTAAGCAGTAGTAGTCTAGAGGAGGTTAAACGTAGGGGTAAAGACGCTGAGATACTGATACCTATAGGTTCACTATCCTACGTTAAGGCTAAGGTCGTAGATGCCGATAGGGTGCTAGTTGGGCTAGGGAGTAATGTGGTTATTGAGAGGAGCATTGAAGAGGCAAGGAAGTATTTTGAGGAGCGGAGTAAGGATTTAGAGCGGGCGGTTACTGAGTTACAGCGGCAAATAGCAAGCGTACAGAGTAGGCTTAACGAGCTTGAGCCCAAGATAAGGCAGTTAATTGAGGCTGAAAGGTCTAAGTAAGGACTGGAAAGAAGGGTCATGTTCTCTAGGATTAAGCAGGGACTTCAATCTATAATAAGCTCCATAACTACCAAGACGCTTAGCAAGGAGAGTCTGGATAAGTACTTAAGCGATTTAGAAGTTACGCTTCTTGAAAGCGATGTTTCATTAGAGGCTTGCGATGTGATAATAAACCGCGTTAAAACGGAGCTAGCTGATGAAAGGGTTAAAAGGTTTACCGATATTAAAGAACTGGTGAAGGAGGCTTTAGCTAAGGCTATTCTAAGCATCCTAAAGGACGTGGATAGCGTTGACCTACTGAAGGAAGCGGAGGAGAAGCGAAGAGTTGGCGAGCCGTTAATAATAGTCTTTATAGGGCCTAATGGGCATGGAAAAACGCTAACAGTAGCTAAGTTGGCTAAGCTCTTCATGAGTAAGGGGTTCTCAACGATTATGGCCTGTAGCGACACCTTTAGAGCTGGAGCGGAGGAGCAGATAGAGCAACATGGTAAAAGGCTGGGGATTAAGGTTATTAAGCATAAGTATGGTGCTGACCCAGCGGCCGTAGCATATGACGCGGTTATGCATGCTAAAGCTAAAGGCATTAACGTAGTTCTCGTTGATACAGCTGGCCGTCTGCAAACCGATAAAGCCCTTATGGAGGAAATGAGAAAGATAGTGAGAGTAGTGAAACCTAGCCTTACGGTGTTCGTGGTGGATGCGTTAACCGGGAACGATGCCCTCGAACAGGCTAAAAGGTTTAATGAGGCCGTAGGCATAAACGGGTGCATATTAACGAAGGTTGACGCCGACGCTAAAGGTGGAGCCGCGCTATCCATAGCGTACGCAATCAGAAAGCCGATACTATACTTAGGGAATGGACAAGGCTACGACGACCTAATACCCTTTAACCCTGAATGGTGGGTTCGCGAGATCCTACAGTGAAGCTATCATGAGGAGGGTTACCGCTTTACTGTTAACGGCCTCTAAAGCCTTAATATCGTCGTTTAGTTGCTTCCACTCATAGATCTGACGATGGTAAAGCTTAAAACCGTTACTTCTCCAGCTAGAACCTAGCTAAACTCGTGGGTTAAGGACCTTTAAATTATGGATTGGCCGGTGTTAAGCCTTATGATACCTTCAATTAGGGGTAGAGACTTCTTAACTATGCAGGAGCTAACAGCCGAGGAAGTAGAGGCGTTACTTAACCTTGCTGAGGCGTTTAAGCGGAATGCGGTCTCTGAAGACTTAAAAACGGCGCTTAAAGGTAAAAGTATAGCGATGATCTTCGAGAAGCCATCTACGAGGACCAGGGTATCACTCGAAGTGGCCATCTACCAGCTCGGAGGTCAACCCTTATACTTATCCTTTAGTGACCTACAACTTTCACGTGGTGAGGCCTTAGCCGATACGGCTAGGGTGTTGGATCGTTATACGAACGCTCTTATCGCTAGAGTTTATAAGCATTCCACCCTTGAAGAGATAGCGAGATATGCTGAAAAACCCGTGTTTAACGCGTTAAGCGACCTTTATCACCCTATGCAAGCGTTAGCTGACCTCTTAACCATTAAAGAGAGGCTTGGTAGGCTTAAGGGGGTTACTGTTGCCTACGTTGGGGATGGAGGTAGTAATACTTGTCATAGTATGCTAATAGCATGTAGTAAGCTAGGTCTCAACATACGCGTTGGTTGCCCGAGTAGGTACATACCTCACCCTGAAGTACTTAAAGCAGCTCGTAGTAACGCTGAGTTCAGCGGATCTAAGGTGTTAATTACCGAGGATCCGTTCGAGGCTGTTAAAGAGGCTGACGTAGTGTATACCGACGTGTTTGTTAGTATGGGTTTCGAGGCGGAGGCGGAGGCTAGGAGGAAGGCCTTTCTACCTAAGTATCAGGTGAATAAGGAACTTGTTGCTAAAGCGTCACCCAACTACGTATTCATGCATTGTTTACCGGCTCACCGTGGAGAGGAGGTTGTTGATGCGGTAATAGATGATGTCGATCATTCCGCGGTTTGGGATCAAGCAGAGAATAGGTTGCATACAGCTAAAGCCCTTCTCGCTTCGATGGTATAGTGAGGATTTAAACGTGTCTACTATTATAGTAGCTTCAATTCAGGACCCAGCAGGATTAAAGGTAAAGGAAAAGCTACTTAAAAAGTATAGGTTTAAGGAAATTGAACTAGTATTTGATGATGCCCCGGTTTATCGGATGGACAACGTTTTATTAGCTACCTCGAGCAAGCATACGATATACTCTGACCACGTAGAAGGTTTCTTTAACCCGTACGTGGTGATCTTTGTTAGTAAGCATAAATCTGAGTCCGGAGTACCGGCGCTATTAGTCCATACCCCTGGTAACTGGAGTAGTAATGCCAGCTTTGGAGGAAGGCCTGGAAGTTTATGTAATGCCTTTGCAAGCGCCGTCGAAGAGGCACTCCTCGAGTTAAAAACACAGAAGGCGAAGTTAGGTTTAAATGGGTGGAGATGCGGCTTAGAGGTAACTCATCACGGACCATACTTTGAGAAAGCTGCTGCGCTTTTCATAGAGTTAGGAGGGACGGAAAAAGAATGGCTTAACGACGAGGCGGCGGAGGCGGTTGCTGCGGCGGCTGTTAAAGCGGCTAGCGCAACACGGGATACATATCGCGTGGCTTCAGGCTTCGGTGGGGGACATTACGCGCCTAGATTCTCAGACTTCGCATTAAGAGGTGAGTACGCCTTTGCGCATATAATTCCTAAGTACGCCTTTAGGGAGGGGTTAACTCGTGAATTAATAGTGCAATCCATACGGAGGAGCACGGAAGAGGTAAGGTACGCTTTAGTTGACAGAGGCCTAAGAAGCGAGGATAAGAAGCTGGTCTTAAACGCCTTAACCGATACTGGAGTGAATATAATCGAGGTTTAACGGTACCAGTATGAATGAAGCCTTGATCGTGCTTATAATCGTTAAACTTTTTCATGTCCTTAAAAAGCCTTAAATTTCTTAGCATGTCTAAAACTGGTAACCGCTTTAGGGGTGGGAAAGCTGAAGGAGTGGTTAGAAGACCTTAAAAGGGTTTTAGTTATCGCTAGGAAGCCGGGGCGTTCGGAGTACTGGCTTCTTTTAAAGATATGCTTACTCGGGATGACCGTTTTAGGGGTTTACGGGTTCGTGGTGATGATGATAGCTTGGCTAGTAACTATGACCATAACTGGTGGGTGAAAGTGGCTGAGAAAGCCGTGAAGCACCCTATATGGCTTGTTAGAACTACGGTAGGTCAAGAACGAAACGTGTTATTGATAGCGGAGGATAAGGTGGTGCGTCAAGGTATACCGGTTAAATCCATGCTATTACTTGACTCATTAAAGGGCTACGTGCTTATAGAAGCTGACGCCCCACACTTTGTAGAAGCTGTGTTCTCTGGTATTAAACATGTTAGGGGTGCATCCTTTAGGAAGACGGACTTAAAGGAGATAGAGCGCTTCCTAATACCAAAATCCCCCTTAGAAGGATTAAAGGAGGGTGACGTTGCTGAAGTAATCGGTGGGCCTTTTAGAGGGTTAAAGGGTAAGGTGATAAGGCTTGATATTCACCGTGAAGAGGTCACCCTTGAACTGCTGGATGCTACCTACACCTTACCGATTAAAGTACATGGGGATCTCGTTCGTAAGGTAAAACCCGGTGAGGAGTAATAGCTTAATCCGGATTAAAGCGAAGCTAACTTTACACGTAGGGTTATAGCGTTATTACGTATGAAACGGTTAACATCGACGTCAGCATCGGCCCGGCCACGGTTGCGCGGTTATAGCATTATTACGTATGAAACCGAATCCTTTAATACACCTTTAACTAGAGTTGAGTTAACTTCGTATTGATGAGGGAGGTTATTCGGGTGGGGACTAAGAAAACCCTTAAGTTCATAATCGACGGTGGTAAAGCTACGGCTGGACCACCCTTAGGGCCCGCACTGGGACCTTTAGGGTTAAATGTTATGGAGGTTGTTAACGCGATAAACGCGTCCACCAAGGATTTCGCTGGTATGCGAGTACCAGTAGAGGTTGAGGTGGATGTAGATAATAAAACTTTTAACGTAAAAGTGGGTATTCCAACCACAACGGCCTTAATAGTTAGAGAGTTAAAGCTGGAGAAGGGCTCTGGGTCACCGGCTAAGCAGAAAGCTGGCAACTTAACCATGGAGCAAGCCGTTAGGATCGCTAAGGTTAAATGGCCAGACTTATTAGCTAAAACCTTAAAGGCTGCTGTTAAGGAAGTACTAGGCACATGTTTAAGCTTAGGAGTTACTGTTGAAGGGAAGGATCCGAGGCAAGTTCAAAGGGAGGTGGACGAGGGGGTTTACGACGAGTTAATAGCTAAATTTGAGGGAGAGGCTAAATGAGTGTAAGCCTAGAGGACCTAGTTAAAGCTATTGAAGATGCCAAGAAGGCCAGCGTTAAAAGAAGGTTCACTCAATCCCTTGAACTCATAATTACCTACTCGGATCTCGATCTGAAGAAGCTCGGTAGGATTAATGAGGTCATTCAGCTGCCACACCCATTCGGCAGGTTAAGCAAGGTTTGCGTAATAGCTGATGGGGACGTCGCCTTAAAGGCTAAGCAGCTGGCCGATGGGCTGGTGGATAAGGACTGTTTGAATAAATGTCTAAACGATAAAAAGTATGCTAGAAACATCGCTAAGAGCTACGACTTTTTCATAGCTCAAGCGGACCTCATGCCGCTTGTTGGTAGAGCTTTAGGCCCCTTCCTAGGACCCCGCGGTAAAATGCCGATCCTACTCCCATCCATATCAGTCCTTGAGGCCTTGGTTGATAGGTTGAGGAAGTCCACGCGGGTTAGGATGAAGGATCAACCAGTAGTACAAGCCTTCATAGGTTACGAGGATGAGGATAGCGGAAAGATAGCGGAGAACGCTAAAACGATAATAGACGGTATGAAGGAGAGATTAAAGGTTCCGCATAAGGTGAAAAATATTTACGTGAAAACCACTATGGGCCCCCTCATAAGGGTTCTTTGAGGGAGCGCTATGCTAGTTAAGAAAGGATCTAAAGCCAGAAAGGAGGAAACAGTTAAAAGTCTTATAGGTCTATTATCTAAGAGTAACGTTATTGGAATAGTGGATATCGTAGGGCTTAGGGCAAGCCAGCTTCAACGTATTAGAAGTAAGCTTAGAGGCATAATAACTATAAGGGTAGCTAAAAACACGTTAATGGCTAAGGCTGTGGAAGCCGTTAAAAATAGTAAACCAGGGCTTGAAAAGCTAATACCCTTATTAAAAGGGCTTAACGCTTTCGTCTTTGCTACAGGTAACCCTTTCAGTATTTACTTGGCCATAGATAAGTGTAAGGTGCCTGTTAAAGCGAAAGCAGGCGATAAGGCTAGCCATGACATAGTTATACCGGCTGGTAATACCGGTTTAACGCCTGGACCAGTACTAAGCGTCTTTAAATCGTTAAAGGTTCCGACGAAGATAGAGGAAGGCGCCATCTACGTAACCAAGGATACCTTAGTGCTTAAAAAGGGGGAGGTAATCGGTGTTGAAGCAGCGGATATCCTTAATAAGCTAGGTATAGAGGCTGCAGAGGCTGGGTTAAACGTTAAGTACGTTTACGCTGATGGCCTATTGTTATCAGCCTCAGATTTAAGCTTAGACTTCAACCAGTATAGGAAGGATATAGCTGAGGCCTTTAGCAACGCCTTAACGTTATCAGTTAGTATTGCCTACCCGGTGAGCGTGAACATACCGCTATTGCTGATGAAGGCACACCAAGAAGCGTTAAGGCTGGCCGTTGGAGGTTGCCTCTTCATTAAGGAGGCATTAACCTACACGCTAAGTAGGGTGAGCGTGGAGGCATTAACCATAGCCAGCCTAGCGAAAATAACTACTTAACAGTATTGCTTTAGCTTACCTAGCGTTAGGCTAAAGGTTTATTAACTCCTAACATGCCCTTTTACCATTCGAGGGCGAGGGGCATGGAATACGTATACGCGGCTTTACTGCTCCATCACGCTAAGAAAAATATAACCGAAGAGGGACTTCGTAGTGTACTACAATCGGCGGGTGTAGAGGTTGACGATATAAGGGTTAAAGCTTTAGTTGCAGCCCTTAAAGAGGTAAACATAGATGAAGCCATAAAGAGCGCAGCTCTACCGATGGCTCCTTCGGCTCCCCTTACGGCGGCTACAACACCTCCAACCACAGCTGAGGCGGAAAAGAAGAAAGTAGAGAAGAAGGAAGTAGAGAAGAAGGAAGTGAGTGAGGAATCTTTAGCTGAAGGCCTTTCAGCACTCTTCGGTTAATCATTAAACCCTTTTAATCAGGCTTCTCGGATTACCTCTTTATAGCCCTATTCGGTGAATCCCTTGCTTTTAACTCGCGATGAAGCTACAAAAAGCGACGAATATAGGTTAAGGTTTTTCCTAGAGAACGGGTTTAAACGGAATCGATGCGAAGTATGCGGTACCTTCTTCTGGACCTTGGATGAGGATAGGACTAATTGCGGTGATGCCCCCTGCCTGAGCTACACCTTCATAGGTAAAAGGGGGTTTAGAAGGGCGTACAGCGTACATGAAATGAGGGACGAGTTCCTCAAGTTCTTTGAGGAGAGAGGGCATCAAATACTTAAACCCTATCCAGTTGCCGCTAGGTGGCGTGACGACATATACTTAACCATAGCTAGCATCGCTGTCTTCCAACCCTTCGTTACCAGCGGGCTGGTTCCAGCCCCGGCCAACCCATTAGTCCTTTCGCAGCCATGCATAAGGCTTACCGACATAGATAACGTAGGGTTAACGGTTGGCAGACATTTAACTATATTCGAAATGGGGGGAGCCCACGCCTTTAACTACCCTGATAAATACGTCTACTGGAAGGATGAAACTGTAAGGTTTTGCCACGAGTTTCTATGTGAAAGGCTTGGACTAAAGCCTGAACTAATAACTTATAAAGAAGACTTCTGGGAAGGTGGCGGTAACGCTGGCCCCGATGTAGAGGTATGTTCTAACGGGTTAGAGCTAGCTACCTTGGTATTTATGTGTTATAAGGTTCAGAACCACTACTACCAAGAACTACCGCTTAAAATAGTTGACACCGGATACGGTATAGAGCGTTTCACGTGGTTCTCAACCGGGCAACCCTCAGCCTTCCACGCTATATATGGTCGTCTACTAGACGACTTCCTCTCGATCGCCGGGTTAAAGGGCGTAGACGAAAAGATTCTAGCTAAAACAGCTGAAGAGTCAGCTACCATGCAAGTTGGAGGAGGAGCTAGTATCCAAAAGTTAAGGGTTAAAGTGGCTGCGAAGCTAGGTATGGATCCTGAAGAGTTAGACCGTATCCTTACACCAGTAGAGTACGTATACGCTCTTCTAGATCATACCAAGTGCTTAGCATTTATGCTAGCGGACGGCATAGTGCCCTCTAATACTGGTGAAGGCTACTTAGCTCGCTTAGTGCTAAGAAGGGCATTAAAGCTTATGCATCTACTTAAGCTTGTAATCCCTCTCTCAGACCTAGTGGATAAGCAGATAACCTTTTGGGCTGATAGTTTCCCTACGCTTAAGGAGCGGCGTGATAAGGTTTTAGAGGAGATCTCCATTGAAGAGGCGAAGTATAAGGCTGCGCTTAGCCGCGGTAAATCAGTAGTACTTAAATACTTTGAAAGATCGAAGGGTAAATTTGACCTTAATGATTTAATTAAAATCTACGATTCACATGGGATCCCCCCCGAAGTTGTTAAGGAGGTTGCACAAGAGGTCGGAGTTAACATATCCCTACCTGACAATTTCTACGCGTTAGTAGCTAAACTACACGAGAAACCAGTAACCCGCGTCGAGGAAAGAAAATTACTATTGACGGAGGAGGAGGTTAAAGGTTTACCGCCTACTAGACCCTTATACTACGAGAGCCCCTATACGTTCAGCTTTAACGCTAAGGTTTTAAAAAGCCTACGTAATATGGTCATACTAGATCAAACAGCTTTCTACCCTGAGGGCGGAGGGCAACCAGCTGATAAGGGGTACTTGGAGGTAAACGGCAGTAAGGTGGACGTTATAGACGTGCAGAAAGTAGGTGAAGTAATAGTACACGTGCTTGAAAAACCGATCCCTGAGGGAGTTACTATTCATGGTGTGGTAGACCTAGAAGTGAGGCTAAGCTATATGAGGCATCATACCGCTACTCACATAGTTTTAGGTGCAGCTAGAGAGGTGCTAGGGGCTCATATATGGCAAGCTGGTGCACAAAAAGGCCTTAAATCAAGCCGGTTAGATATAACCCACTATAAAAGGATAAGCCCGGAGGAGATTAAGCGGATCGAGATCTTAGCTAACGAAGTAGTTATGAGAAGAGTGCCGGTTAGAGCGGAGTTTATGAATAGGGAAGAAGCTGAAAGGCTTTACGGCTTCACCCTATACCAAGGTGGAGTAATACCGGGACGTAAGATAAGGGTTGTTAGCATAGGTGATTGGAACGTTCAAGCATGTGGGGGTACTCACGTAACGAATACTATCGAAGTAGGCGCCATAAAGATCATAAGGGTAGATAGGATCCAAGACGGCGTTGAAAGGTTAGAGTACGTTGCTGGTCTACCGGCTATAGAATACTTCCAAGAGGTTGATAACCAGGTAAAAGCAGTCGCTGAAGTATTAAACGTATCGAGGGATAAGGTAGTTGAAGCTAGTAGGAAGTTAAGGGAGGAACTAAAGGAATATAGAAAACGGGTTGAAGCTTTACAAAAACGCCTCGCTGAACATATAGCCTTAAGCATACAAGGTAAAGCTGAAACCATAAACGGCTTAAAGGTTGTAGTCCACGAAGTACCCGGAGCATCTAACCAGGAGCTCATAACTATAGGGGGAAACCTTACTAAAAACAACCCGACAATAGTAGCGTTCTTATACTCATTAACCGACGCTAACGCACACCTAGTAGTTATGGTTGGAAGTAAAACAGGTTTAAACGCTGGAGCCTTAATTAAGGAGGTTGTGGAAACCGTAGGCGGTAAAGGTGGCGGCGAAGTTAACGTAGGGCAGGGCCTTATAAAGGCTGAACGAGTAACCGATGCTGTTAAGTCCTTTAACAGCATAATAAGGGATGTAGTTAAAGGGGAAAAGAGTTCTTAGGGAAACGGCTTTAGCGTCCACCATCACTTCCCATCCTTTAACTCGGCGCCTAGCTTAATCATTCTGCGTATACATCTCTTTAGCTTTATCCGGGTTGTAGCTATATTTTCACTTGATCAGCCTAATGGTTAAGCTCGACGCAAAGACTGAAAGCACTACTGCCATAGTACCGTATAGGTATAGGAGGAGTAACTACGTAAACATTGTCATTACTTGGAAAAGGTAGAATTTTAAAGAGAATCTAAGTGGCTAGCAGGGTCTGCGTGCTTTACGGTTATAGGCATAGGTTTAGAGGGCCTAAGGCTAGCCGTAAAAGCGATGGAGGAAGTCCTAACACGTAGAGGTCTTAGAGAAGTTAAAGACATGGTGGATAAAGCGTTGGAAGAGGCCGATAAACATGGGGGGAAATATAAACCATGCTCATTGGGCAAGAAACCGATATACGAGGTGTACGTGCGAGCTCAAAGTAGACAACGCTTCCTAAAGCTGATAGACTTACCCGAGCCCCAAAGCTCAATTAGAGATATAATATCATGTTTAACAAGAATAGGCAATGAGCAACCGTTTACAAATGGCGGGCCCGGCGGGATTTGAACCCGCGACCGCCCGGTTAAGAGCTTCACCCACCTAGGTGGTGTCGGATGCTCTACCTTGCTGAGCTACGGGCCCATCGGTAGGGTGAGCAAGTAAACATCAAATTTGGGGGAATATAAAGTTAGCTAAGAAGTTTTTAACAGGAAGAACTTAACGCTTAATCTAGGTGGTTGGAGGGCTTCTAACTATAGCGGTTAGGTTAACGTTATATGCAAGAAGCCGTTTTTAAACGCGGAGTGTTTAAGTAATGGCGTCATCGCTGGGTTTGGATTGTATATTACCCTACATATTAAGGAAGCTTAAAGCTAGGGATAAGGCGAAGGATAAAGCCATAGAACTGGCTAGAGCCATCATTAAACTTTCAGGAGGGCTACTATAGATATGCATGGTGAGGGGGTAAACGAAACTTCAAAAAAGCTTAAAGAGGTTGATAAGCTACTTAAAAACGCGTTTAAATTAACTAGACGCTTCCCTGAATTCCTCTATGAAGGCCCGTTACCATCAGCGTTTCAAGAGTACGCTGAAGCTAAAATAGTTGAGGGGGTACTAGCTAATCGTAGCCTTCCATCATCGGAGTCTCTATCAATATCGGTCGTACCTTATATAATGGGGTTAGGTAGATACTTCTAAGCCTTAGAGTTACTGATGGTTATGACCTATCCTTTTAGCTTGTCTAAAGCCCGTGCGCTACAACGGCTAATAGCAAGTAGAAGGATTGAGGAGGACGATTTCCAAACACCTGTAGAGTTCGTTACGGGGGTTGACGTAGCATACAGCGGGAATATAGCCGCTGGGGTAGCTGTCGTGTTAAAGCTAGGTTCGTTCGAGGTCGTTGAAGTGAAGGTCCACATCGATAAGGTCCGCTTCCCGTACATGCCGACTCTACTATCATTTAGAGAGTTCCCAGTTATTCGAGGCGCGCTTATGAAGCTAAATTCTCGTCCATCCATAACATTCGTAAACGGTCAAGGAGTCGCGCACCCCTATAGATGTGGGCTTGCCACCTACTTAGGCGTAATGATGAATATGGCTACTATAGGTGTTACGAAGTCAAAGCTCTGCGGCAAAGTAGGAGATTATCAAGGCGATATCGCCCCACTAGTCGACGGTGGGGAAGTAGTGGGCGTAGCGCTTCTTCCACCAGGCTCGCTAAAACCAATATATGTTAGTGTTGGTAACAAGGTAAGCTTAAACACCGCTGTAACACTCGTTAAGAAAGCTTTAAAGCCAGGTAGTAGAATGCCTGAACCAGTAAGGCAAGCGGACCTACTAGCTAAAAGAAGCTTAGCTAAGCTTGCTTCTGAGGGGCGTGTTAAACATGAAGCCATTAAGGATGCTCCCCCTCATATACTACTTAGCTACTAAGGGAGCTATGCAGCACCCTATAGTGTTAACCACCGTTGAACTAGGTAAGGAGCTTAAAGTATCGCAACAAACTGCTTCAAGGCTTCTACGTCAGCTTGAGGGGCTTGGCTTTATTAAACGCGAAGCCTTTAAGAGGGGGCAATACGTCATTCTTACAGATAAAGGTTTAGAGTTATTAAGCCAGGTCTACGTAGGGCTTCAAAAGGTATTCGGCGAGGTACCTGAAGTGTTAACATTGGAGGGCGAGGTTTTCACGGGGCTTGGTGAGGGCGCCTTCTACGTAACTCGAGAAGGATATAGAAGCCAATTTATTAAAAAACTAGGTTTTGAACCTTTCCCGGGAACCCTAAATTTAAGGATTAAAAACATTAACGGGATAAACACGCGTAGGCTGCTTGAGCATTATCAAGGCATTGAAATACAAGGGTTTAGCAATGGACTACGTACCTACGGACCGGTAAAATGCTTTAAAGCGAAGATTAACGGAAAGCTTGACGGCGCTCTCCTCCTAATTAAAAGAAGTCACTACGGCTTCGACGTAGCCGAGATAATATCCGCCTACAACCTGAGAAAGGAGTTAAATCTACGTGATGGGGACCTAGTTCACGTCGGAGTACGCGTTAAAACAGTAGAGGCTTAGCTGCCATGACAGTTTAAAGAAAAGACGTTGCAAAACTCTTAATGAATACTTTACTAGTCAACTTAAGTAATGGAGTTTTGCAATAAGCTCAGAAATAAAATCGCTCCTTAGCGTCTGGGGCTCAGAGTGAGCATGACGATCCCCGCGGGCGCCTCAAGGCCTCCAGCCAGCCAATAGTAAAGGTAAGAGCTAAGCCTTTTAGCCCTGCCTCCAGAGGGGCAAGGTGAAACTTTACTAAGCTTACCTTCACCATTGGCTTGGCCCGTAGCGCCTTGAAGACGGCCGCGAGGATCTTTGTCGCCAGTCGGTTCAACACTCGTTTGTGTTTAAGTCCTCATTTGTTTTTCAACTCGTTGTACATTGAGAGCCACGGCTCGACTTTATCCTTATCCAACACCATAAGTGTCCCTCAGTCTAGCTAACAAGTTCTTTAAGCCTATCACCCATATAGGTCTTTACTGAGGGATAATACCTTCCGATGAGTTTTCCGGTAAAACACTTTATGATCTGTAAGTCTGTTTACTATTCTGATTCTCCTTTACGGTTATGCCGTTATTTTCACGATGACGCCTGAAGCTACCTTAAGAAATTACTTTGGGATACTGCAATGCCTTAGGGAGTCCGATACTTTAACTAAGTTACAGCCGCTAATTTTTACGCTCGAACTCCTCCCTTCTTGATAGTATTGCGTTAATTATCTGTGAGGAGCTACAATACTTTGATTCGGAGTACTTCTCTTTTAACCTTAAAACCTCAACGTTGACCCCCCGCGTTTTAAGCTCGCTTTTAATCCATTCTTCATTGAAGTTTTGATCTGGTCCGAGGAGTATTATATCGGGCCTTACCTCCTCAACAATCTTTAAGATGTCGCCTTCACGGCCTAGAAGGGCTTCACTTACAGGCTTTAAGCTCTTAACAACCTTAAGCCTCTGTTCTTCAGGTATTACTGGTCTCCTCCCCTTTAGTCTCTCAACCGTGGAGTCCCTAGCCACTACGACAACGACGTCTCCCATTTCCTTAGCCTTATTTAGAAGGAAGAGGTGGCCAGGATGTATTATGTCGAAGGAGCCAGCTACCATAACTTTTTTCCGACTCATTTCCTCAACCCCCCATTCAAACTTGGCGTACCCCAAAAGCCTAAGGGCATCTAGAAGGCCCTCTGCGTAGATCCCGCATACCAAGCTGGTAACATAGTCTCTTTTATCCTTATAGTATAGTGCGTCTTGAACGTAACGCTTAGCTAATGATAGGACTTCCGCGCCTTCCTCTCGCTTTAAGTTAAGGTGGGCTAGAACTCGCTGTGTGGTTGCTAGGTACTTTTCAAGTCTAGCTTTAACCGTTTTCAAAAGGTTAACGCTCCCAGTTAAGTTATATATAACGCTAAGCCTAATGGTGTTGTTATTTTTACGTTACAGAATGGTGTAAGCGTAATCGATTTATGTGTTTCTACGTGAACCCGTAGAACTTTTCACGCCACTTTTACTGGTTTTTTAAGCCTTGACAATAGAACTACTCTTGAATGTAATGATTCCGCGATTTTCTCATAGCCTATGGCTTCGGCTAAAGCCTCAGCGAAGCTCCTTACATGTCTATGCCTAGGCATGTTTTCAAGCTTTAACCTGTACCTTGAAAAGCCTAGGTACATGTATGCTTTAACCTCCACATAGGTTGGTTGCGCGATTTTAATCAGCTTCGCGTATTCTTGAGGTTTATCTGTATTGATTCCGGCTATTAGCGTTATCCTTACCGCTGTTGGGCATTTAAAGCTTTGAAGCATCTTTAAAGACTCGAGAAGCCGAAGCCAAGCGTCAGGTAGTGAAGGTCTGCATACACTTTTAAAGAGTTCCTCGTTGGGCGCATTAACTGATATGTAAAGCTGGCTTGGCTCCTCGTTAAGCGTTGATAGTACCTTTGGGTACAGGCCGTTGGTTACTAGGAACGTTGTTATACCGTATCGATGACATTCGCGAAGAAGGTCGCCAATGTAGGGGTAAAGTGTAGGTTCCCCGGCTAACGATATGGCGAAGTGTTTAGGATGTAATGCCTCCTCATACATGCGCTGGTCAACCATTGGGTTTTTCTTATAGCCACTTAATATCCTCCTTTGCTCCTCGATAGCTTCCCTTACTATTATGCTGGGTTCATCCAGCACTCCCAGATTGAACTCATCCCATTTAACGTTTAGGTCCAACCGTTCAAGTCTCCAACAGTGTAAACAAGCATTAGGGCAAGACAGGATTGGTGTCATTTGACAGCATCTATGACTTTCAATTCCATACCAGTTCTTATAGCAGAATACACGTTTAGTCAACGCGGCGTGAAGCCAATAACAACGTTTAACAGCTGCATGCTTATACTTGCCTATTAAGTGGTAATGTTGCCTCCTTAAAAGCTCTTGTAGTCCAACTGGAAGCCCCATTTTAAATAACCGTTTAAAGCTTAGTTCAATAAATTAAGTGGTTTAAGGTTATTTTAAGGGTATGAAGCTTTCCTCCGCTCCGTTCTTGGTGATGACGAGGATATCGATACCGTCGCCGCTTAAAGCATCCCGTTCAGTAGCTGCCCTTATAGCTTTAATAGCTAGCTCCTTACCCTCCTTTACGCTTATACCTTTATGATGCCCCGTCTCCATGATGCCTATAGCGATAGATGCCCCGCTACCAAGGGCGGCGTAGTCATCCTTAATTAGGGAGCCTATAGGGTCAAGTACAAATAGATGGCTCCCCTCGTCATCTACACCGCCGATTAACGTTTCGCTAAGTAAAGGCGTCCATCTCCTGCTAAACAGTATGTTGGCAAGTAGCTTTGCAGCAGACCTTACAGGCATAGGCCTATTTTGGTTTAACTCGTAGAGGCTTGCTTCAGCAGCTAACCACCTTGCGATTGCCTGCATATCACCAATAACCCCTGCGCAAGCGATTCCCACGTTCGGCGTAGCTTTAAAGACCTTTTTACCCGCTTTACTGGTAATCGTAAAGCCGTAGGCAACCCTCTTCTCGGAAGCTAAAACTACGCCATCTTCACACCTAATGCCGACAGTAGTTGCGCCAACGGCCCATAGAAGCCTTTCAGATGATCCTTGTTGCACTTTAAACCCCCTTATCCCAATAGTCTCCCTATTTTTAAGCATTCCACTAAAAGTGTAGAAAAGTAGTTAATCAAGGCTGGGATGTACTCTCAGGTTGCACCTTTAACTTCACCTCGAAGCTGAATACTATCTACGTCTTGGTTCCTTAGAACTTTTTAGCATGAATGACGAGTTTAAGGATGCTTTAGGCGGTGGCAGGTATGGTGAGTATCCGTGAACTGCTTAATAAATTACGTTGGGATCCATCTTCGTCGCTAAGTGATTACATGATCGTAATTACACATCGAGGTAGTGTTAACGGCTTCAAGTCTATACCTGGATCACTTATTAAGGAATTGGGTAAGCACTTCTTTACGTATGAAGAGGATGGTAAGCTAGTGGTAATACCCTATCATAGGGTAAAGGAGGTTAAAAACCTACGCTTAGGTGTCACCGTCTTTAAGAGGGGTTAACAATGTTTTACTCGGAAAATCCTTAACGAGGTTATCCACGTACCTTTAGGAGTTGAGGATTATAAGGGGTTATGGTGTTCCTCCTTAAGCGCGCAGTCATGAAATTTGTAAATCTTTAAGGTTTAGATGAAAAACTTAAAGCTCGCTTAAATGGGCTTAGGTTAGTGCTACGTATGATCGAGATAGACGGGTCAATGCTTGAGGGTGGGGGTCAAATACTTAGGATGAGTGTAGCTTTATCGGCTGTAATCGGTAAGCCTGTAAGGGTTTTTAACATTAGGATTAAGAGGTCAAACCCTGGGTTAAGGCCTCAGCACCTTACGGCTATTAAATCTTTAGCCACCCTTGTTCAAGCTGAAACTAAGGGTTTAAGTGTAGGGTCGAGGGAGATAGAGTTCAAGCCTAGGGAGCCTAAGGGCGGTAGCTACGTATTTGACGTAGGAACCGCTGGATCCACGACTCTTGTACTGCAAGCTTTAATGCCGGCCTCGGCCTTCGCCTTCGGAGGTGTACACGTCGAAATAAGGGGTGGTACCAATAACCCTTTAGCGCCACCTGTGGATTACGTTGAGAGGGTTTTAATACCAATCATCAGTAAAATGGGTTTTAAAGGTAGCTTGGAACTTTTAAGGAGAGGGTTTTATCCTAGGGGTGGAGGATTGGTAAGGTTTTCTGCGGAGCCGATTAAGGAGCTTAAACCTATACGTTTAACGAGCCCCGGTGAGATTCTTGAGATAAAGGGGTTATCGTATAGCTCAAGACTTCCGAATCACGTCACTGAGAGAATGGCTAAAAGCGCTGAACAAGTATTGAAGAGCGCTGGCTATTATAATGTGGACATAGCGTTAGAGCGGCTTCAACCTCAAGATCGTAAATGCGCATTGGATCCAGGCTGCGGCCTAATCCTATACGCGATTACGTCTACGGGCGCTATTATAGGCTCTGACGGTCTCGGAGAGCGAGGTAAGCCAGCGGAGGTTGTTGGAAGCGAGGTGGCTAATAACTTAGTCCGACAGCTTAAAACAAATACGGCAGTTGATAAATATATGGGTGATCAGCTAATAGTTTACATGGCGATAGCTAACGGAATATCTGAGGTTAAAGTTAGTGAGTTAACCTTACACACTGCAACCTGCATCGAAGTAGCTAAGAAGGTTGTGGGTGCTAGGTTTAAGGTGGAGGGCGACCTCGGCGCTCCATCCCTCATTAGATGTGAAGGTGTAGGGTTAAGAAATCCATCTCTTTAGGGGCTATTAGCTTGAAGGTCTACTTGATGACAGTAACTGTTAACGATTACCAATGTGCAGTTGCTGTTAACGAGCTTGGAAAGGTTGTTGCTGTAAGCCTTCCCTCAAGGAAGCTTAAACCCAGATTAAACCTAAGTTTTTTAAGCGGTAGACGCGAAGCGATTGTTAAATCCTTTAAAACGCCTTTCAACGCCCTCGTAAGGGAAGTGGCTGAGAAACTCGTTGAAGCGTTTAAGGGTCACCCTGTATCCTTTAACTGTGAGTACTCTTTGAGTTATCTTACCCCCTTCGTTGCCAGCGTTCTGAACGTAGTGGCTAAAGTACCGCGGGGGAAGGTTATATCGTACGGTAGCGTAGCCTACGCTTTAGGTAACCCTAAAGCTTCTCGGGGGGTTGGAGTTGCGTTATCTATTAATCCGCTTCCGTTAATAATACCTTGCCATAGGGTCGTTAAAAGTGATGGTAGTATTGGGGGTTATAGTTACGGCGTTAAGATTAAGGAGCAGCTTTTAAAGCGTGAAGGCGTAGTGGTACGAGGCGGCTTTGTTCCTAGGAGCTTCTTTATGAGAGTACTAATTAACGTTTAATCTCGACAGTATCACCAACCTTTGCATTTAATAGTTTAGCGGCGTTCCCTAAATTAACAGCTATTTCTAGTAACCCGCCGCTACCAGGTATCAATAGTAGGGTGCCTGGGGCGGCATTACCGTACGTACTAGCGAAGAGGGCTTTATACTGCTTAGTATTAACCCGCACGGTTATGGTGTCCCCTAACTTAAGTTTGTCAGCTAACCAATTGTCGATGTTGGTTACTATGTTACCGAACCCATCTATCCACCATACTTCGCCTTTTATCATCCCTTCCTCCACCTTAACGTTGGATGGCGCTATCTTAACGTAATCGTTGACTTCGACGCCTAATGCCTCCACGGGTGTTCCAGTAGCTAGATATGCGGCCACCGGAGCGAATATATCACGTCCGTGAAAAGTGCTTGAAATCGAGGCCATCATATATTTTCGCTCTGTTATCTCTACGACTTTCTCAACTCCTTCATGCTGAGTTGCTATGCTTAAAACGCCGTTATCGGGGCCCACATAGATAGATTTACGGGTTTTTATCGCTATCGCCCTTCTAGGGGTTCCTACACCTGGATCAACGATGGCTACATGGATGCAGCCTGGTGGAAAGTAACGGGTTGCCGTGTAAAGTAGGTATGCTCCCCCTCTTACATCGAACTTCGGTACGTCATGTGTTATATCAATGATGTATGCGAAGGGGCATATTGAAATTATGACCCCCTTCATGGCTGCTACGTAAGGGTCTGTTAAACCAAAGTCTGTCGTTAAGGTGATAACGCTCTTCAAGAGTATACTCTCCTTTTAACCTTCCCTCTCTATAGGTATACCTCGTGATAAAGGGACATCCGTATTTAAACTAAACCTCCTTTAAATAGGTAATTGGGGTTAAATGATGAAAGACGTTAAGGAGGCACGTGCTGGAAGGTTTTTCATCGGAAAACTTCAGCATGGTTCCGACCTGCTGACGGCTATCGAAGACCTCGCGGAACAGTTTAATGTGAAGGTAGGTGTTTTCACGGTTATAGGCGCTGTTAAAAGAGCATGTTTAAGCTACTACGACCAAGAACGTAAGAGGTATCTAGATACTGTGGTTGAGAAGCCGCTTGAACTTTTATCCTGCGTTGGTAACATATCTAAGATGGAGGGTAAGACCGTAGTTCATGCCCACGTTACTTTAATCGACCGTGAAGGCAGAGTTTACGGTGGCCATCTTAAGCCTGGGACGCAAGTATTTCTTGGGGAAATCCATCTGCAGGAGGTTGTAGGCGTAGATGTTCAAAGGAGGTATGATGAGGTCACCGGGTTGAACGTGTTCTATTAAGTTTATCCTTAGAAAAGCAAATAAGTGTAAAAAACATCAAGTGAGGCGGGGGACGTTTAAGCGGTGGGTTTTAAATGCCGCTTCAAAAAGGGGACTTCATATTGATAGATTACGTGGCTAAAGTTAAGGATACTGATACCGTTATAGACTTGACGAGGGAGGACGTAGCTAAGAAGGTTAAATTCTATAAGCCTGACGGAATCTACGAGCCTAAGCTGGTAAAGCTTGATGAAGGCTGGTTGCCGAAGGGCCTTGAAGAGGCCCTACTGACCATGGAGGTAGGAGAGGAGAGGACCATAGAAATCCCCCCTGAAAAGGCCTTTGGGTTAAGGGATCCAAGCAATGTTAAAGTGCTACCCGCCCGTGAATTAGTAAAGAGAGGTATAACTCCACGTGTAGGAGGTCAAGTTGAACTAGATAACAAGACGGCAATCATAAGGAGTGTGGGTGGCGGTAGGGTTACCTTGGACTTTAACCACCCTTTAGCCGGTAAAACCATCGTCTACACGGTTAAAGTGGTAAGTAAGGTGGAACTTGATCAGGATAAGGTCTTGGAGCTTATACATAGGAGGGTGCCAACGATACCTAAGGATAAGTTTAAGGTACAGATAGAAGGTTCATCGTTAACAATAACTCTGCCCGAGGAAGCTTTCTCGGTTGGAGATATCCAATACGCTAAGCGCGGTTTACTAAATGATATCGAGAAGTATTTACCATCAATTGAGAAAGTTACCTACTTAGAGACGTTTACGCTTAGACGTTCAAAGCCTCCTTAGAGAGGAGAGCCTCAGGCTTAAGCCTTTACGGCATTCCAGCTTCTCATGTACTTTCTCTACGAAGCATTTATCCCCAGCCCTTAAAGCCTGCGTACAGCAGTATTGATATGCTGCGCATTTAGTGTTCTGGCAGGTTATAGGGTTAAATGTTACTATAGCCCCTTCGCAAGCCAGCTTTGAAGGTATTGCTGCTAATACGGGGGCCTCCTCTAGCTCTACGACACGTACCCCTCCTTCATGGAGTTCGCAGGGGTGTACCCTCTCCCTAACTGCTACGACTTCGTAGACTCGGCCAACCTCCAGTTTATCAACGCATACCGGTCTGAGCTTACAAGATAAGCATTGTCTACTAATACCGCTATACACGAACCGGAAGCCTTTCCTGGCCTGTGCCTTACCTATTAGGGCAATAATCCTCATAGCCTTACTAAAACCTTTAGTCGATAACCCCCGTTGCTTTAGCTAAGCGTTCAGCTGCATCCTCGGATAACCCACTTTCTCCAAGTATTGTATATCTGTCCCTTATCTTATGGGCTATGGTTAAGGCTTTAACTATATAGTAATCATGCACTCCTAGCTCTTTAGCTGTTGTTGGCGCTCCAACGGTTTTAAGCACCTTCCTGATGAAGTACCACTTCATCTTATGTAGGTAGGACATCATAATCGTTCCTACCCCGCACTGCTCCCCGTGTAAGGCTGGTTTAGGGGCCACTAGGTCTAGGGCATGCGAGAATAGATGTTCAGAGCCGGAGCAAGGCCTTGAGGATCCGGCGATACACATCGCTACACCGCATGAAATTAACGCTTCAACTAACAATCTGATACCGCTTCCGCTTCCTTTAGCTATAGCTTCGGCGTGCCTTACGATCATTAATGCTGACATCCTTGCAAGCGAAGCAGCATAGTCGCCATAATACTCGCCCTTTAACTTATGGGCTAATTCCCAATCTCTTACAGCGGTTAGTTTAGCTATTATGTCACCGCAGCCGCTAGCTATAAGCCTGTGAGGTGCCTTTGAAATGACGTCTATATCGGCAACTATAGCGGAGGGTACTTTTACGAATTTTGAGGGCGACCCCTTTATGGAGACGACCGGTGAAGCTATCCCATCATGAGATGCGGCCGTTGGCACGCTTACGAAGTTGGCGTTAACCTCGTTAGCGGTTAGCTTAGCCACATCGATAACACTACCGCCTCCAACACCTAAAATTACCTTGGGGTTTTCCTCCTTAGCTACCTCAATAGCCTTAGCTATCTCTTCACTACTAGCCTCTTTAATTACTACTGAGTCAAAGCTTATGCTACGCTCCCTTAGAGAAATAGAAATATGATCACTAACAATGCCTTCAACCTTTTCACCTATAAGTACTAAGGCTTTACCCTTTACTTCGAACCTACTAATAACCTCCCCTACACGCTTTATGACGCCTTCACCCACTATGATGTAGCTGGGTAGCATTATTTCATGTCTGGATGGGGTTAAAGTCTTCAAGGCTTACACGTCTCCATTAACGAGTTAAAGGCGTAATACTATGGATTAAGGTTTAAAAGGTGTAATATCAGCGTTTTCATCATGTGCAAGGGGGAGGATAACTATAAGGCCATGATACTTAACGAGGATAAGCTAAAATAATTCCGCCCGGCTAATGTAGCGTAGTATTATAGTTAAGGTGACTAAATGGGCGGTTCGTAGCTGGTGAAACAGGGCTACGTAGGTATGAGGTGAATCTCTACGAGGGGCGTAATGGATATGGTTAACGGCCTCATTAAGGACTTAAAGGGTAGAGTGGAAATGGTAGAGTTCCTCTATGGTTTGAGGTGAAAACGATATGACGTCTAATCAACCGACAGTGGTAACAGCTGCCCTACCCTATGCTAATGGAGACTTACATATAGGTCACGTTATAAGCACCTATATTCCAGCTGATATCTACGTTAGGTTTCTACGTTTAAAGGGTGTCGACGTTGTATTTGTATGTGGTAGTGATGACCATGGAACGCCTATTGAAATCGCGGCCTTAAAATCGGGAACTACACCTTTACGGTACGCTGATTACTATAGGGCTAGGCATATTGAGGACTTTAAGGCTTTAGGGATTAACTTTGATAATTATCATCGTACTCATAGTGAAGAGAATTTAGAGTTAACTAATAGTTTTCTACTTAAGGCTTACGAAAACGGCTATATATACAAGAGGGAGGTTGAACACTTCTATTGCGAGAAAGATCGTAAATTTTTACCGGATCGCTTCGTTAAGGGTACGTGTCCTTACTGCGGCGCCCCTGATCAGTATAGTGATGTTTGTGAGCGTTGCGGAAGGGTTATCGAAGCAAGTAAAATACTAAGGCCTACGTGCGCGATTTGTGGTTCAACCCCCCGTTTAAGGAAGGCTATCCACTTCTTCTTTAAATTAAGCGCTTTTAAAGATGCTCTTTACACGTGGCTTTCTCAATCCTCTGAGGATGACTTCCCTAAGGAAGTCGTTAACTACGTTTTAAGCTGGATCAAAGCTGGATTGGATGATTGGGATATAACTCGTGAGGACTACTGGGGCTTTAAGCTTCCCTTTAAGGAGGCCGAGGAGGATCAGTACGCCTATGTCTGGGTGGATGCACCCATAGGCTATATAGCTTCCACTGTAAACTACAGTAAGCGGACGGGGGTAAGTTGGGAAAGGTATTGGAGGAATTCTTACGCTAGGATAGTCCACTTCATAGGAAAGGATATCATCTACCATCACTTCATATTTTGGCCGGCATTACTACTAGCCGCAGGTTTCCATTTACCCAAGAAGTACGTTGTAAACGGCTACGTAACGTTTGAAGGTGAAAAGCTATCTAAAAGTAGAGGTTGGCTTATACCAGTACGTTACATGACGCAAAGGTACCCAGCTGATTACATAAGGTTTTACGCCGCGTTAAAATCTTCAAATACTATTAAGGATACTGACTTCAGCTTTAAGGAGTTTCAGGAAAGAATTAATGGTGATCTGGCTGATAACATAGGGAACTTCGCCCATCGCGTCCTCCTATTTGCTTATCGCTTCTTTAACGAGGAAGTACCAAAGCCGGGAGAATTTAATGAGGAGGACTTAAGGTTTAAAGAATTCATAGAACGCTTGCCAAATGATGTTGAAAAGACTTACGAGCTAGCCATTTTCTCTAAGTCTCTTGAAAAAATACTGACTGCCTTCGCTGAAGCTAACCGATACCTTAATCTTAAGGAGCCTTGGAGGAAGGTTAAAGAGAACGTTAAGGAAGCTGGAACCACTATATACTTAGCCCTTAACTTCTTAAGGGATGGTATGATTTACCTATACCCAATAATACCAAATATTTCAATAACTGTTCTCGGCTATCTTTACGACGATGTAGGGAAGGAGTTAACATGGTCTTCAACGGGGAAGATGATGCTTAAACCGGGGCAGCGGGTTAAAAAACCGATCCCAGCTGTAAGGAAGATAGCTAACGAAGAAGTTGAAGAAGACCTTAAAGCCCTTAAAAGCGGTAGGTTCGCTGTATCCGTTTAGACTAGCCGCAGATCGGCTTTAATCGGCTCCGTGTAAATGGAAACTCATACATGCTCCTGTTGATGTCATCGATTAGGTTTAATATTGCTACTCGTATAACCTCCCCATAGCTTACGTAGCGCCCCATCTTAATAAGCTCCCTTACATTCCTATCATACATCTCGGGGACGTGAATACTTATAAGTCTAAGTCTACAGTTAACCGCTCTTCTCAACATCTTCACCGGTAATAATTACCCAGGCTTCAACTACTAAAGCCTAAGTATTCCGTTAGGAATACTTAAGTATTATTTTTGGCATAAACCTTTCACCCCCTAGAGCCATCGGGAAGTTAGATTAGGAGGGTTAGGAGCTAAGATGTTTCATACTTCCGATGTCTAGGTATGAGGATAAAATTGAGTACAGTATTTAACATAACTTTTTTAAAGGTGTTTGTATGACCATTGGTTGTAAGTTAACGCGATGCCAAGTATTTTAGGCTTACTTAATAGCGACCATCCTAGTACTTAGAGATAGTAAGATATGAGTGAGGTGTTTCCAGGTATTAATAAGGGTCCTTAAGACGGTAGGAGAGAGGTATGGCCTCGGGGGTAAGAGTATACTTTGAGACCTATGGTTGTTGGTTGAATAAGGCCGACACCGCTTTAATGATAGACCTTGTTAAACAAGCAGGTGTTCAAGTTGTAGATAGCATTAATACGGCTACCGTAATGGTAATAAATACCTGTGCGGTCCGCAGTGAAACTGAGCTTCGTATACTGCAAAGAATTAAACAGTTGGAAAGCGCTGTTAAAAAAGGGCTTCTTAGATTAGTGATTACTGGATGTCTAGTTAGCTATAGGCCCGGACTTGTGAGTTTACAGGCCCCTTATGCGTCCCTTTTAGGCCCTAATGCGATAAATAGGGTAGTGGAAGCTGTATCCAGTAGAGATAGGATTATTGATTTAGGCCCTGAAAGAAGAACCTATATAAGGATTCCGAGGCTTCTATTAAACCATGGTTTGAGGTACGTAGTTCCCATCGCCGTAGGATGCTTGGGTAAATGTTCGTACTGCGTAATGCCCATGTCGAGAGGACCCTTAAGAAGTTATCCTCAGGAGGAAGTAGTAAAGCATGTGGAGTACGCTACTCGAGCTGGGGCTAAGGAGGTATACTTAGTAGCTCAAGATGCGGGTGTTTACGGTTTTGATATTGGTTCCTCGCTACCAAGCCTGATTAAAAGGGTATGCAACATAGACGGCGAGTTCAAAGTGCGGGTTGGGATGATGGAGCCCTCGGCGACGCTAAAAATTCTCGATGCGCTTCTAGATGCTTATGAGGACGCTAAGGTCTATAAGTTCCTACACTGTCCAGTTCAATCTGGAAGCGATAAAGTACTAAGGGCGATGAATAGGGGCTATACGGTTAACGACTTTAAAGCGATAGCATCGGCTTTTAGAGAACGTTTCCCTAGGGGGGTTTTAGCCACGGACGTCATGGTTGGCTTACCGGGCGAGGAGAATGTAGATTTTCAGGATACATGTAACTTAATTAGGAGCGTAAAGCCTGATAAGGTCCACGTGGCTAGGTTTTCACCGCGCCCATTAACGCTTGCCGCTAAAATGGTTCAAGTTCCAGAGCCAGTTAAGAAGGCGAGGTCTAAAATGCTTACCGCCATCGTTAATGAGGTTACGCTTCAAAGGAACAGGGAGATGGTGGGCCTTAAGGAGGACGTCTTAATTACAGGCGTAGGGGTGAAGGGAAACTTAACCGGTAGAGCTCCGAGCTATAGGTTTACCGTGGTTAGAGGTAAAGGTGAGAACTTGGTAGGGTTAAGTATTAATGTTTTGATTAAGGATGCTTCCCCCTATTACGTGATTGGTGAGCCTCTATCTAACGGTTAAGGCCGCTTTTTAATCGGTTTATCTTATACCTCCGGAGACCGGAGGTAATATGGATACCGCGTCACCATCTTTTAGCTTAGTTTTTAAGCCTTCAAGGCTACTCGCGTTTATCCCATTAACTAGGAAGTTTAACTCCTCGTTAACTTCTCCGGCTTCATTTATTAGATAGCCTTTTAATGCTTTTGGGTATGCTTTAACAAGCTCCCCTAATAACTCGTAAAGGGTTGCTCCCTCACTTACTTTTAATTCCACTATGCGGGTTCCGACACGCTCTCTAATGCTGGCGAATAGTTTGACCTTAATAAGCATGTTAGGCATACCGGCAGCCGCCTATACCTTGCTTAACCCTCTTCATTCACCTTCCTGTTTATTTCGTCCTCCATTACGTGGCCTTTAAGAATTACGTTAACCTTCTTTACTCCTTCAACCCTGGCTGCGACCCTCTTTACTTCTTTAGCTAGGAAGAAGGCTATAGGGCAGAAGGGCGAAGTAGCCGTAAACTCTACAGTTACACGTCCTTCACCTTCATCCTTTACCGTTCTAACAAGCCCTAGCTCGGTTATCGATATACCTAACTCTGGATCCACAACTTTACTTAAAGCCTTCTTGACATTGTTTTCAAGATCGGTAACCATAAAACTTCCGCCTAATAGCTTAAGATCTGACTTTATAAAACTAACGTTACATGTAAACTAGCTAAACTAGAGCCTATTGTAGTACTTTTTTACCCTTTTAAGTGATAAGCTTTAAAAGTTTAAAGACTTTTAGTATGGAGCAACGCTAACCATGGTGATGCTTGGAGAATGCCGATACTTGTAAGGAGCTTCATAGTGTTATTGGTTGCGGCGCTTTTACTTCAATCTTCCTTGCTACCCGTTCTAAATGGCCAATCTATGACGGGGGAGGTACGCGGTGTTATTGAGATAAATGATAACTTCATCCTTGTTTCATACCTTATTGACGTTAACGCGCCGAACGGTAGGCTTCCCTCAAGTATTAACTTTACCCTTCCTGAAGGCTTTCAAGGAGAAGTATTAAGCATAGGCTTCTTCGGACCGCTTAACGAGTCGCTTACGTTTCAATCCCGCCAATCGGGCTATGAAGTGCTGCTTCCCCTTACTGTTGAAAGGTTTAAGTTACATTTAATTATGGTATTAACGCGTTGCTTTAACGTTAAGGGCAATAATATTACAGCAACCATACCGTTGCTTTTAAGCACTCCATTTAATTTAACGTTTGTCAGCATTGAATTACGGTATCCAATGGGCGCTAACGTTAGCTGGATAAGTATGAACGTATCGGATAGGTTTAAAGTTGGAGGTCGTGAAGCGGTAAGAATTGAGCTTATCAACGTAGCTTTAGGTTTAGGTAGAACGATACTCACTAACTATAGCTATATACCGCGCTATAAGGAAGTATCCGTACCGATAATTAAGCGGGAGCTATTAATAAATCCTAACGGTTACGCCGAAGTTAATGAGGAGGTTAGGGTAAAAAGTTTTCAAGAACGCGGTAGGTTGAGGAGTTTAACCTTCACGCTTCCACCCCAATCTAGGGGTGTAGCCGTTCACGATGACTTTGGCTATTACAAGCTTGAAGCCGAGCTGGCTGGCTACCAAATTAAGGAGGGGGTGGAAGGGGTGGAAGTTGAAGTTAGACCTCGCTTCTCAATAGGTTATGGTGAAGGAGCAACCTTTACAATCCGTTACCACTTTCCGTTAGAGCGCTTTAACAATACTTATGTGATTTCTCTCTCCCCAATGATTTTCCAATATCCTATTGAAAACTTGGTTTTAACGTTAAACACGCCAGCTACCACTTTAAATTTTAACTCTTTCCCTCCCCCTGCCTTACTCAGTGAGGCGGGTGGTGTAAAAGCTGTTTACGCGTTTAATTCCGCTTACGCATATTTAGTGCGTTCCCTCGTCGTAAGGTTTGAACATTATCCAGCACCCTTCCAATGGGGGATACCCCTCGGGTACTTAGCTGCGGTCGTAGCGATCTTTATAGTGATATCTGCGGTTTACGTAACACGTAAACCTCGGGCTCCTTCATCTTTAAAGCCTTCAACTTTAGACTTGGTTAAAGCATACGAGACATTATTATCAATAATTTTTGAGGTTAAAGAGCTCGAGGAAGATTTTATTAAAGGATTGATTAAGAAAGCTGCTTACGAGGAAAAGCTTAAACTCTTAATTAAGGAGCGAGCTAAGGCTGAAGCTAACGTCCACCGCCTCATGGATGAAGTTAAGAGGTTTTCATCGAAGCACGCGGCCCTAATCGAAGAAATAAGGCTTTTAGAAGCTGAGCTTAAAAGCGTTGAAGCTGCTTATAAGGAACTAGGAAGCATGTTTAAAGCTAGGGAGATATCTAGAAAAACTTATGAAAAGTTGATGGGTGACCATGAGAGGAAGCTTTTAAGGCTAAGGTCCCGTATCGAGGCTTTGCTTGACGAGGTTAAGGAGCTTAAGGAATAAACGCAACCGGTATTTCTAATGAAAACTCCAGTAGAAACTGTTTAAACCAATTCTTTACGCCCGCTTAAAGCATGCCCTAAAGGAAGGAAGGTGGAGGTTAAGCGGTAAACTAGTTTAAAACTACATTTCAACGGTCTTCAATAGTACCGTCAATGTCGTTATGGCGCTAACGAAATATGGTAGCCCGGGGCGGATTCGAACCGCCGTCGCCGGGGCTTGCTCCAGCGTTATAGAGTGCTGACAGAGCCCGACATGCTTAGCCCTGGAACCAGTTTGACCGCTACACCACCGGGCTTCAGTAAAAGTGTTAAACAGTAGATGGCAATAAACCTATCGCGTGATTTAAACCTTGAGGTCTTACAAAACTCTTAATAAATGCTTCACTACTAAATAATGGAGTTGTAACATACCCTTTGTTTATATGGGTACTCCCCGCTAGGGATACCACTACTCTATGATTAGTTATCTTATATGACGGTATTTGCCCTGTATGCTTCACGCTCTTAAAATTTGAGATGCTTATCGCTTCAAAGAAGCCTTTTATCGCGCCAATGGTAAAGGCTATGCTTCTTAATAGATCGAGGATTGGGTAAGTTAAGGCGGTTATAACTCCTCTCGTCTTTAAGATGTACCCGGCTGTTAAAGACGCGTAACCCATGGTTATCATGAGGAGGGAGATATATAGGTATAGGTTTACTCCTGTTAGTAAGAAGTAAATAAGCGACGTTAAGGTGAAGGTGAGCCAAGCTATTAAAGCCGTAACTCCAAGTAGTAGCATGTTTACTAGTTTTAGCTTAGGGTGCTTAAACGTAAAACGCGCTAAACCCTTGCCATACCAGTATACCTGGTTTAACGCGTCCCCTAATCTTTCCCTATGGTAATGGTATACGACGATCCGTGGGTCGTAAGCAGCTTTATAACCAGCTTTTAGCACCCTAGCCAGGAACTCGTGGTCATCGTAACCCCCTCTAAACCCTTCATCAAAACCACGTACCCCGAGAAATGCTTGACGCTTAATAGCCATGTTGCATGTAGCTAAATAGTTAAACGGCTTTAAATCGTTAATAATTGAAAACTTAGAGAATGTAGGGAAAGGGTTAAAGAACGAACTATCCAAGTACCTAGGTAGAAAGCTATGCAGGTTAGCTGCTTTAACCCTTCCCCCTACGCAATCAAAGCCGTTTTCCAGGTTGTGTATAATTTTAACCAGCCAATCCGATGGGATCTTGCAGTCGCCATCGGTGAATACTAGAACCTCGCCTTTTGACGCGCTAACACCTAGATTTCTAGCCCGGTTCGCACTTGCACCCTTCTCAGCAAGGACTTTGACCCAGTACTTTGTTGCCTCTGTCAACGTATCGTCGGTTGAGCCGCCGTCAACAATGATTACCTCGTATAGATCTTTTGGATAGTTAAGTGAGAGTAAGGATTGCAGCGTTGAACCTATGGTTTTAGCGCAATTTAGCGTAGGGATTATTATGCTAACACTCGGTAGCTTTTCAACCATTAATCTGGGATCCCCCATTTATGATGGGTTTAAAGAGTTAATCACTATGATGGGTCTCCAGATGGGTTTAGTGCGGGGGGTGGGATTTGAACCCACGAAGGCCTACGCCACAGGATACCCTCTTCGGCCTCCACTTACTCCGATCTTAAGTCCTGCGCCTTTGTCCTGGCTCGGCAACCTACGGTAGCTACCGCGTGGTAGCTATCCCCGCTTGATCCCCCCGTAATGTTATTAGCGCCGAGATATAAAAAGCTTCAATAGTCCCTATTAGGTAAAAACCGCAGGTGCTTGAAATGTTTGAAGAGCTCAGAACCTTACGCTTAGAAGAGGACGCGATGGTATTAATAGATCAGAACTGGTTACCGTCTAGGTTGGTTTTTAAGAGGTGTAAAAGCGTTGATGAAGTAGCTCAGGCTATAAAGGACATGAGTGTCCGCGGGGCTCCAGCTATAGGTGTAGCTGCAGCCATGGGGTTAGCGTTAACCGCTATCAAGAGCAAAGCCATAGATCGCAAATCCCTTATAAACGAGTTGTTGGAAGCTGCGTCTAAGCTTAAGACCACTAGACCTACAGCTTATAACTTGTTCTGGGCTTTAAACCGCATTTTAAAGGTTGCAACAAGAGTTAGTGGCGGCGTTGACGAAGTAAAGCAAGCCGTAGTCTCTGAAGCTTTACGTATGGCTGACGAGGATGTGGAAGCCAATCGACGTATAGGGCTTAATGGTTTAACGCTTTTAAAGGACGGCGACGTTGTGTTAACACATTGTAATGCTGGAGCTTTAGCCACCGTGGGTTACGGTACTGCCCTCGCGCCTATAAGGGCTGCTTTTAGCAGGGGTATGAAAATATCAGTGATAGCTACTGAGACTAGACCTAAGCTTCAGGGAGCTAGGTTAACCGCTTTTGAACTTAAAGCTGATGGGATACCTGTGAAGCTTATAACCGATTCGATGGTTGGCTACGTTATGATGAAGGGGTTAGTATCTAAGGTTATCGTCGGAGCTGACCGCGTTCTTAGGGATGGCCACGTTGTTAATAAGATAGGTACTTTGACTATAGCCATAGTTGCTAAGCACTTTAACATCCCATTTTACGTAGCCGCTCCCACATCTACCTTCGACTTAACCTCTAGGGTCGACGATGTAATCATAGAGGAAAGGCCTATGGATGAGGTCGTTAAGATTAATGGTATTAGGATAGCCCCTGCAGAAGTTGAAGCTTTAAACCCCGCGTTTGACGTAACTCCTCCGAGCCTTATTTCAGGGATAGTGACGGAACGAATGGTTATTAAGCCCCCTCTTGAGGAGGGAATAATTAAAGCCTTTAAGGACCATTAATACGGTTTAAGCTTGAAAGTCTCTTTCGTCTACACTTCTCCTTAACTTCATTAAGGCGGATGGCTTAACCCTACCTCTGTAGGCTTTTAAGGTTGGGAAGGAGAGCGTTAATAGCGCTTTTCACCTGTGTTCTCTCTAAGCATGCTAGAGCGGAGGACTGGGGTATTTAATGGTCTCGTGCCCTTCATCATCTAGTTTTAATTGGCCGACCTGTATTACGCTTACCTCCTCCTCAATAGGGGTTAAGACCTTAATGCTGCGTGACTCATAGTCAATTTCGTTTATTACCCCTAGGCCGGCAAGTCCACCACTCTGGTTAAGGAGTCCAACTATAATTCCTTTCTCCATTCCTTTAGTTACCACTATGGCCTCCTTTCCCGTGGTCTCTTTAAGCTTCTTGGCAAGCTCGGCTACGTTTAAAGACGGTTTCTCTAAAACTATGAATATGAAGTCCTCTTTCTCCTCACCGTAAACGAGCTTAGCTCCTATCTGCTTCTCAAGCTCATCTAGCGTGGATCTAGGTATTGGTACCCCAGTGTTGAATAACGTATACATTAAGGATACGCTTGACAGGTCGAACTTCCTTATCTTGCTTTTAGTAAGGAGGTTTTTGTATGCTAGTTCACGTTTATCTTTACGCTCTTCCTTACTCCTAAGTTTGATTGCTGGTGATGTGGAGACTCTAATAACGCTCATACCCTTAAAGCCCTGCCAGGGCCTGGCTAAATGTTCAACCTCTAAGCCACGCTGTATGAGGACTAGGAAGTTGGGACTTACCATGTTTATAAGCGATGCCCCTAACTCTCTAGCTCCCTTACCAAAAACCCAGCCGCTTGTATTTAGAATGATTATTTGCACACCTTCTTGAAGGGCTTGATTTAGTAGCTTATTAACCCCCACCATTACGCGTAATGGTACGTCGGCTGGAGAAGTGGAGCCGACAAAGAAAGCGTTACGTAGTGGTACTTTATCAAGCGTGATAACGGCCTCCTTTAGGATGCCGAAGCCTATGGTGGTCGGCACTGATATTTCAGCTTGTCCTGGGTCAGCGTCGATAATCGCGGTTTTAAACCCTCTATTAAAAGCTGCGTTCGCTAGGTATACGGTAAAAGTGGTCTTCCCGCTGTCTACATCGCCTACTACCACTACTTTAAGCGGTCCATGTTCATTAAGTATTTTGTCTATGCTTATCCTCCAATCTGGCGGTATAGCGTTTTGAACCTTACTGATTTTAGCTTCTACTCCAGCTTTAACTTCGAAGCTCGCATCCTTAACGATCTCTATGGGCAGTGATTTACCCTTAGGCACTACTATAGTGTCTTTAGGTACCACGCGCCTCCCGAGGATTGAAAACTCCCCCTCCAAGATGCGTATAGATACTGGTCCTTCAACCTTTAGAACGCTTCCACTCGCCTCCTTATATTTCAACTACTCACCACCACGCCCTCTTCGAAGGCAATTTTTACCGCGTCCTTAACATCGCGGGGAGCCTTTAACCCTCTGTATATAGAGGGAACTTCAACTTTACTTTTCTCGCTTACAACCTCAACCTTGGCGTTTAGATGTTTACTTGTTAAAGCCTTAATTATGCTTTCTCTTAGCTGAGGGGTTCCATCGCCTATCCTTATGATCTTCCTTTGCGCCTCGTAGGTTTTTAAAGCCTCCTCCACGTAGGATACTACACCGTTTACGCTATCAGCCATGTAGTAATCCATAAGGGTGCGGTCTAGGATGACTGCGATACCGCAGGTTCCTCCAGGATCTATGCCTACCACAAGTTCTGGACTTATACTCCTTTGTAGATCGGAAACTACACGTGAAATTGTCCTCTTTAACGGTTCTTCTATAACTCTAATAACTGTTTTTCGGTTTGCTAACCTAATGAGTGGTGCTTCGCTCTGCGTGGTTATAACTACTTTAACGTTCTTAGGCAGTTTATCTCTAGGGTGGCAGCTGGTAAAGCTTATACCTAGCCTCCTTAACTCCTTAACAACTTCATAATACTTCTTGGCGTTAGTAGTTGCCACTACTACGTTTGACATAGGGTTCCTCCTGAACGCGTCGTTTAAGTAAGCGCCACCTTTAAACTGTTTTACGCATTCTCAAAACTAGGTCAAAGGGTTTAAGTTAAACGTTTCTTACTATGGTTAAGACAATTAGGAGTTGCCACTCATCCTTAAAGGGAGGCGTTTAAACGATTTAAAGATTAAGTTTTAGTGTAGAATTTAATGGTAGAAAAGCTATGATGATAGGGAGTGGCTGCACTTCTATAGATAAATCCTTAGGTGGTGGTTTTAAAACTGGTGAGGTTACGCTAATCTATGGGGATGCAGGCGTAGGTAAAACTACTCTAGCTCTTCAATGCGCCTTTAATACGGTTTCAAAGAGTTTTAAGGTTATCTACGTCTACACCGATGGCGGAGCGGATCTCAGGCAGGTCAAGCGGATCTGGACTGGAAGCCTGAAAGAGTTTAAGGAGTTTTTCTTCCTATTTGAGCCTAAGGATTTTGATGGGCAGGAGCAACTCGTATATATGTTGGAGAAGATACCTCTACGTAGGTTTAAACTAATAGTTTTTGACACCATAACAAGCCTCTACAGACTTTCATTAATTGAGGATAACTCTATAATTTTAAGCAAAAGGTTAAATCAGCAGTTGGCAATTCTATCTTGGTTAGCTCTTAATAACGATTTATGCGTACTGATAACTAGCCGGGTGAGGCTATCCTCGGGGATTGAGGAGCCCATAGCTACTAGCATTTTGGAGTACTGGGTTAAGACCATGGTAAAGATTGAGAGGATAAACGTTAGGGGGTATCGTAGGGTGAGTGTTGAGAAGCTAAACGGTAAACCTTGTTCCAACATTATTGAAGTTGAGTTAATGGACGGCGGCTTTCGTTAAGGGGTTGTCCTATCTTTGATAAGCTTAAAAGAGGCTCTTGAGGCTCTGCTGTTTATAGCTCCTGCCTACGGAGCAAACATGGCTCCCTTGTTACTAGTTAAACTAGTTAAACGTAGACATCCGCTAGATTTTGGGTACCGCCTTTTCGATGGTAAGAGGGTACTTGGTGATAGTAAAAGCTTTGAGGGGTCAATGGTGGGGATAGCTTCCGGCTTCCTAATAGGTTTAATCATAGGAAGGCCGCTTCTTGGCTTTACCTTAGGCTTAGGATCTATGATTGGAGATAGCGCAGGCTCCTTTATTAAGCGCCGGCTTGGAATAGAGCCGGGCGGCCTTTTACCCTTAATTGATCAGCTTTCATTCTTCATCGGAGCCTTAACGTTAGCTTATCTGGTTGGGTTTGGCAGTGAGTTAAGCATTAGTAAGGTCTTCTTTTTGCTGTTACTAACTCCAGTCCTTCATGTATTCTCGAACGCTTTAGCTTTTAAGCTCGGATTAAAGTCAAAACCATACTAAGGTATAAGCTTATAGTCGATATTTTACTAGAGCCACCGTCCCATATAATATGGGAATCCTCCCTCTAAGCTTTACAGCGCTAGGTTAGCGGAGTTAAAGGTAGAGGGGGCCTCCATTAATGCCTTGGATCTGTGCCTCTAAGGGTTTTTACTAAGCCTATCTTTAAGCCCTGAAGCCTCACCTTGACCTATCAACCTATAACCTTGCCGCCACCAACCTATATTATGTTTAATCTTTTAACAGTTAAACTGTAACGTTTAAACGGCCCTTAAACCTTATGAGGTAATATCGATAAAGAAGGATGAAAACTGAGAAGCCTAATATTGGGTCAGACATTCTAATTATGGATTCACACCTTTATCCGTAGTCATAAGGCTAGCGATACTGCAATATGAGTGCTTTCTGATGAGCTAACCAAGTAATTGATGTGAAGGAAAGTATAATCAGACAGAGCCCCACTATGATAATCATTAATGCAGTACGCGGATCCCTACTTTTACCAGCCATGTAGGTTAAAAGTAACCCGAGGAAACCTATCACTAGCATAATGAATACGAAGTACCCCTCAAGAGAGGTTTGACTAGCTGCTGAAGGTATGTACCATAACGTTACGCCTACATTTACAAACATTGGTACTCCTTCAATAAGGCAGAATATAAAGCCGCTCATTAGTGCTGCCGCTGCTAATAAGGCAACTACAAGTATAGTTACGCTTATAACGTCTTTAAGCTTCTTAAGCACTCTATGGTTCACCACGTTAAAATCCTGATTTTGCCGTTCGTCCTTACTTCTTCGTTAGGAAAGTTAAAAAGGTTTCCTCCTGATGAAAAGCTTATCACCGCTTAACGCTTCATACTTCTTAAGAAGCTTAGACAAGTTTAAACTAATTGGGTTTACAATAACTATTAATGGGAGATGTTGAGAGATGAAGTTTTTAACTGTTAAGCTTCGAAAGCTATCGGTAATTGCCTTTATCCTTTTTCACGACGTCCTTTTCGTTAAAAGGCGTTGGAGTAGCATAAACTTAAGAAAGGCTGAGTTAGCTCTAGGAGGGTTAATTCTAACTACTAGCAGCGGCCTTCTTCTATCGTTGAGCTTAGCGGTAGAGGCGCCGTTTCTTGTCGAATCTATCTTAAAGGCCTTAATGCTACTGGGAACAGGGGCTTTCTGCGTAGGATCGTGGGGAACGTATGTTACCCTTGCTCCTGATTTGGAGCAAGCCCGTAAAGTGGTAAGGGATAGATTGAAACTTCCTATTGATTTAAGCGACGATGAGTTGGTTTCAGCTATTATCGAGCTCATTATTTTCTCAGCTCAAGAGGCCGCGATGCAAGGGCGTAGCGAGGATGCCGCAATACTTATTGATTACGCCTTCTACTTATGGGTTCAAGCCCTTAAACTGAAGGGTTTAGGATGGCTTACAAAGCTAAGCTCTCTTACAACCTGATAATGGGAACGTTTCATGTACGCGTACCTTTTTCAGTTGATTAAACCTTCAGTATTAATGAAGCGAAAAACTAATCCTATACCTCTCATGTATTTAGTATGTTCCTTCTTTTGAGAAGGTGGAAGCTTGGTTGAAGTAATAATATGTAGTAAGTGTGGCTTTATACTTCATAAAGGCGAGGAGGTACTAGCTCCACGCGAAGTGGCTAAGAAGTTTAATTATAGATGCCCTAGTTGTTATAGGAAGATTAACGTTGATTCTATTAAAATTAGCATAATGAGCTCCAATAAATAGCTTTAAACGGCAGAATGTTTTAATTAAGAGAATCTTTTAAGCGATTTAGTGAAGTCAGTATATTAGTGCGACGTTGAACCAATTACAGAGCCATTGATGGTATTAGTGAGCTAGCTAATGCATGCTAGCCGAGAGACTACTGGAGAGCTAATTAGGAAGGGGTGGGAACTTAGACGGTAATGGATATTAGGCAAATAAGCAAGGAAGAATGCGAAAGATACCCGAGGCGCGTTAGAGGACAAGTCTTGGGAAGGTTGGAAAGGCTTAGAAGACGATGTAGTAGAAGGTTTAAAGAAGGTAGGGAAGCTTATTGATGTAAGCTTCGAGCTCGAATGTACCTGAAGCCGGGACGGCTTATGCAACTTCTACTTCTATTCTAATGGTTTCGGGCATTCTTATTCTTGTTAAGGCTCGTGTAACCCGTTCATCTGCCTCTAGGTCTATGATCCTCTTATGAATCCTCATTCCAAAGTGGTTAAAGGTGTGGCTCCCTTGACCTGAAGGAGCTTTTCTAACCGGTACCACGAGTTTTTTCGTAGGTAGTTGTACTGGGCCCCTGATCTTAACGCCCATCTTCATAGCTATGTCCTTAATTTCGTCACAAACCCTATTAAGGTCTTGGAGGTTGGGACTTGACATTCGTATTCTCATGCGCCGTGCCAAGGTTTTCCCTCATACTTAATCGACTGTTTGACTGGGAAAAATGGTTAAGGAAAATTTGAAGGGTTACTTAACCGTTTTCGCGGGGGTTACATCTATTACTACGCCTGCTGCTATAGTTCGTCCCATATCGCGTATGGCGAAACGCCCTAACGGTGGGAACTCTGAAAACTTTTCAACACATACTGGTCTTATCGGTTTAAGCTTAACAATGGCGCTGTCTCCTTGCTTTAAGAAGGTTGGTTTCTCCTCTATAACCGCGCCGCTCCTTGGATCTATTTTCTGTAGGAGTTCAGCAAACCTACAAGCTACGGTTGCGGTATGCACATGTAGAACTGGTGTGTACCCGGCTGCTATCGACGTTGGATGGTAAAGTATGAAGATCCTACCCACGAATTCTTCAACAACGGTTGGCGGCTTATCTGGGCTACCGGCTACATCCCCTCTATGTATTTCATCCCTACTGATCCCGCGTACGTTAAAGCCTATGTTATCGCCGGGCTCAGCTTTCTCTATACGTGTATGGTGGGTTTCTATCGATTTAACTTCACCCTTCTTGTTGGGGGGCATAAATACGAGTGTATCACCAACCTTTAAAACGCCGGTTTCCACTCTTCCCACTGGAACTGTACCTACGCCAGTTATGCTGTAAACGTCTTGGACCGGGAGCCTTAACGGTTTATCGATGGGTTTTGGTGGCACCTGGAAAGTGTCAAGAGCCTCAACAAGAGTAGGACCCTTATACCAAGGCATCCTTTCGCTTCTCTCCACCAAGTTATCTCCGTACCAGGCTGAGATGGGTACTACTGGTATCTTGCTAACGTCGTAGCCAACCATTCTGAGAAGTCTTAGAACGCCCTCCTTTACTTCATTAAATCTCGTCTCGCTCCACTTCACGGTTTCGTCGTCCATCTTATTGATCGCTACAACAAGTTGATTAATTCCCATCGTCTTAGCTAGGAAAGCATGCTCCCTGGTTTGACCGGCCGGACCGGTTCCAGCTTCATACTCGCCAGTTTTCGCTGAAACTACGAGTATTGCGCAATCAGCTTGAGAGGCCCCGGTGACCATGTTTTTAACGAAGTCACGGTGTCCTGGGCAATCTATGAGAGTGAAGAAGTACTTCTTGGTTTCAAACTTAAAGAAGGATAGGTCTATAGTCATATCGCGCTCTCTTTCCTCCTTATAGGTATCGAGGATCCATGCGAACTTAGCGAACTCCTTACCCGTCTTTTTGGCTACCTCCTCTAGTTCCCTTAGCTTACGTTCATCCACATGACCGGTGAGTAATAAGAGGTGACCCGTGGCAGTTGACTTACCGTGATCTACATGCCCTATAATCACCAAGTTTAAATGGGGCTTGGCGCTGGCCATTCCTCATCCACTCAGTAAAGGTTAGCTTTTTTACGCTTTATTTATACTTTTTTACGCTTTATTTATTGGGTGGTGTAAATAAGCCTTACCAAGGGTTGAATTAGCTTAACGCTTCGCTTATGTTGCACAATAAGGTACTAACTATATTAAAAGAGGCCGTAGAGGCTTCTTAAGGATGCAACTAAATACCCTGTTAGCTGATGAGGCTTATGGAGAAGATAATTAAAGTCGCTTTAAGCACGAAGGCCTTTTCATAATTTGTTCTTATCTGCTTGCAAAAGCTATTCTTTCAACTTCCTCTTTACGGGCTATTGCGTGGCTCTTAGGATCATTATTAGCTGCAAGTATTATTTCATCCGCTAAGCTTTCCTCTATGCTTTTAGGGTTGCCGAAGGAGGCTATACGGGCTCCCTCGGTTAGCCATCGAAGCGCTAGGTCTACCCTTCGTTGAGGTGCTACGTCAACTGATTGGTGGTAGACTATGCCACCGTAAGCTATACGTGTTGTTTCCTCCCTTGGAGACGAGTTTTCAATAGCTTTAACCAGGACTTGAAGCGGGTTTTGCCCGGTCTTTAGCTGAATGATCTCGAACGCCTGTTTAACTATACTTAAGGCCATGACCTTTTTACCTTGGTTCTTACCAATTTTCATTAAATGGTTGGCTAATCGCTCCACTATTGGCACGTCAGCCTTTCCGAACCTTCTTCGTTCATGCCTTCCCTCACTATGCGGTATGAAGCACGGTTTTAGACATATATAACGTTTAAGTCCAGGATCATTCACTACTACATCAGTAGTTGACCATTTACCCCAAAGCTTTATATCAACGGGGCCTACTTCCGATGCTGTTAAGGGCTTTTTGGTCATGCTTTTCTCCTTGGCGGCGCTGGCCATTCCTCATCCACTCAGTAAAGGTTAGCTTTTTTACGCTTTATTTATTGGGTGGTGTAAATAAGCCTTACCAAGGGTTGAATTAGCTTAACGCTTCACTTAGCTCCACTATTTCAACTAGCCTCCATTGGAAATACTAGTTTTAAAGCTAACCGATTAAGCGGTTAAAACATCAAGTTTAACTTTTACTTCTAATATCGCTGCAACTTTACCTTACGGGTTTCTGTTTTTTACCCAGCATTAAAGCTTTAAGGGAAACTCCATTAACCTTAATTACCTTAAACCTAACACCGGGGAGGTCGCCGTAAGCCTTACCTTGAGGACCCCCTATCCTTTCAACTATAACTTCGTCGTGTTCATCTATGAAGTTTAAAGCACCATCGCCAGGTACAAAGGCTGTAACTTGTTTCCCGTTCTTTATTAGCTGTATCCTAACACATTTCCTTACCGCTGAATTAGGTTGTCTACTCTCAACGCCCACCTTTTCCAGTACAAGCCCTCTAGCCATCGGAGCACCTTCAAGAGGGTCAGCCTTCTCGTCAAGTCTTAACATTCTACGCTTAAAACCTCTTAAGCGCCATCTAAACTTTCTATATCTCTTTCTAAGGTTTCGCGCCGCGAAAAGCCCCGGCAAAGGAGTCGCCATCCTTTTTTACGTAGCTGTAAATCTAACGTTTTATTTAAACATTTTTAAGCCACTTAAGCCGGTTCACTTTTAACATTTAAAGATTAAACTAGTACCTATTAGTGCTAATAGGATTACTGCTAGGAAATGTTTATATTTATGGGAGGTAGAGAGAGGATGGCGCTGAAAAGCGCCTTTTAAAAGGCTTTAACGCTAGGATTAAGCAGCCCTCCTGTTATGAGGAAACTCTTATGATGACCTCTTTACCACCTTTAAATACTAAGGTGTTAAAGGGGACGACGACCATCGGCGTACGTTGCGCAGACGGCGTTATACTTGCTACCGATCGACGCGTTACTTCGGGTTTCTACATATCTAATAAGCGCGGGAGGAAGATAATTAGGATTGATGATCACGTAGCGGCAACCATAGCTGGAGTAGTAGCGGATGCCCAAATGCTTATGGAGCAGGTAAAGACGGCTGCTAACCTGTATAAGCTTACTAACTCAAGGCCCATGCCGGTTAAAGCTGTAGCAACCATAACCTCAAACATACTTTTCAGTTCCCGCTTCGCCCCATACATAATGCAAGCTATAGTGGCCGGAGTGGATTATACGGGTCCAAGGATGTTTAACCTAGATCCCTTCGGCACTTTAACCGAGGAAAGGTATATAGCTACAGGTTCGGGCTCGCCCATGGCATTGGGCGTGTTAGAGGCACATTACTACGATGGCATCACTATTAAGGAGGCACTACCAATAGTTGTACGCGCGGTTAATTCGTCCATGAAGTGGGATCCTGGAAGCGGTGAAGGATTCGATATAGCTTTAATAACGAGCCTAGGGATTCGGGAGGTTCCGTCCGAGGAATATAAGGAAGGCTAATGTCCCTTTAATCTTAAAAGTTTAATGTAGGCAAAACCATGAACCTGCAGGATCCGATAGCTGCAATTAGGGATGGAATACTTTCATGTATATCTAAGGATGCTAAGGTAAGCAAGATAGAGTTTGAAGGCCCTGAGATAGCAATTTATGTTCAAAACTCCTCGGTGATAACGGATAACGGTGACTTGGTAAGGAGTATAGCGCGCCTCATCCGGAAGCGGATAGTTCTTAAGTCTGACCCAGAGATTAGAAAGCCCGAGGATGAAGCTAAGAAGATTATTAGTCAGTTGATACCTCGCGACGCTGGGTTAATTAACGTAGTATTTGATAAAGCTCTGGGCGAGGTCATAATAGAGGTTAAAAAGCCAGGCTTAGTAGTTGGCAAGGATGGCGCCCTGCTTAGACGTATACTGGCTGAAACCTTATGGCGTCCATCGGTTGTTAGAACGCCCCCGGTTCAATCGAGGATAGTGACACAAGTATCAAGCTTCATCTATAGGAATAGCGATTACCGGTACAAGGTCTTAAAGGAGGTGGGGCGCCGTATTAATCGTCCCCAGCTGTTAAGGACGAATAGGGTTAGAGTTATTAGCTTAGGCGGTTTTCTCGAAGTAGGAAGATCCGCTATAATGGTTGAAGCCGATGGTAGTAGAATACTTTTAGACTGCGGGGTTAAGCTTGGATCCATGAATTTAAGCTCCGAGCTACCTGAGCTTGATACCCCTGAATTTAATATCAACGAACTGGATGCCGTGGTCGTTACTCATGCACACCTAGATCACTGCGGCGCGGTCCCCTTCCTGTTTAAGTACGGATACCGTGGCCCGGTATACTGTAGTAAACCCACAAGGATGCTTATGGCGCTCCTTCTTCTGGACTACATGGACGTAGCCGCTAGAGAGGGAAGGGAGGCTCCCTACGATTTGAACGACGTTAAAACCATGCTTCTTCACACGATCCCGCTAAACTACGGTGAGGTAACCGATATCGCTCCTAACGTTAAGTTGACGTTACATAATGCGGGGCATATACTGGGCTCGACTATGGTGCATTTACATATAGGTGAGGGATTACATAACATTGTGTACACCGGCGATTTCAAGTTCGCTAAGACCAAGCTGCTTGAGGCTTCATCCTACGTGTTTCCTAGGCTTGAAACGTTGATAATGGAGAGTACCTATGGAGCCCCGTCAGACGTTATGCCTTCAAGGGAGGAAACCGAGCAAAACCTCATAAACACTGTTAACACAACCCTTCAGCGTGGCGGTAAAGTGTTAATACCCGTACTATCAGTTGGTAGGGCTCAAGAAATAATGCTGGTATTGGCTGAAGCGATAGATCAGAAGCTAATACCATCAGTACCGGTTTATGTGGAGGGGATGATACAGGAAGCAACCGCTATACATACAGCCTACCCGGAAGATTTATGCAGGGAGCTTAAGAATAAGATATTCTATGAAGATCAAAACCCCTTCCTCTCTGAGAATTTCATTACCGTTAAGGGTAGGTCGGCTAGACCTGAAATAGTGGAGGGGGAGCCCTGTGTTATCTTGGCTACGTCAGGTATGCTTAACGCAGGACCGGCCATAGAGTACTTTAAACTTCTCGCTGAGAATGAGAAAAACTGCTTAATATTCGTAAGTTACCAGGTTGAAAATACGCTTGGACGTCGCGTCCAACGTGGAGTAAAGGAGGTCTCTATACCAGGTCCCAACGGTAAGGAAGAGCTGGTAAAGGTGAACCTTGAGGTTAAATCCATAGAAGGCTTCTCAGGTCATAGTGATCGCCGCCAGCTATTAAGGTTCATTGAAAGGGTTACACCTAAACCTAAAAGGGTCATTATCTGTCATGGGGAGCCTTCGAAAAGTCAAAACCTAGCATTTACGATTAATAAGTATTTCAGAATACCTGTAGCCGTACCTAGTACCTTGGAAAGCATAAGACTCGTTTAGCGGTATTAAACTGAATGGTTCAAAGCTTACTTGCATTTAACGCCTTCCAGACTGGATCACCAACATAATGTAGGACTTTAACAACCTTGCCGCGTTTAGCGTTCACCGCAGCACTCCAAGGAATTAAAGCGTTACCTACTGCTATAGGCACTCCATGTTTCTCCTCAACTACAACAACCACTTCGTTAGCCTCAAAACTACCTTGTACCTCCCTTATTCCAGGACGTAACACATCAGCGCCGTTAAGAATATGTGGCACGGCACCTTCATCAACTATGACCTTAGGTAGCTTAAAGTCATAACTTTTTAGAGCATAAAAGGTCGGTATTAAATTACCGTCAATCTCTAAGAAGAGGGCCTTCCCCCCAGTAGCATAAGCAACGCCCCCCTCAAACCTAATCAGCATCCACTTTTCCTTCTGCTTAAGAAGGTTAGCCATATTCGGATATTGCTTTAACACCATACCTAAAAGATCCTTAGTATCCTTCTTACTTAAAAAATGCATGGTTGCCGGCATAGCCTTAAATATGGTGTCCACTATCTATAAGTTTAAATATTACGCTTTCAAGTTAGAAGCGCCCCTACCTAAGCGATGGTGCGTTAAGTATGGAGCAGCAAGCAATAAATCTACTAGTAAACTTTCTAGGTAACATGATCCTCATAAAGCTTAAAGGTGGTAGGGCTTTAAGAGGTAAACTAAAAAGCTTTGATCAACACTTAAACATAGTTTTGGAAGATGCTGAAGAGTTACATGATAGCGGTGAAGCTAAAAAACTAGGATTAGTACTAATACGCGGTGATAACGTCATCATAGTCAGCCCGGTACCTAAGTAACTATGAAGGTGAAGGTGCTTGGTTAAGGGTACTACGTCCTTCGGTAAACGAGGTAAAAGCAAAACCCATATCAAGTGTAGAAGGTGTGGACGTAGGTCCTTCCATGCTACTAAGCGGTATTGTGCGGCTTGTGGTTTTGGAAAATCTAGTAAGCTGAGAAGATATGCTTGGCAGACTAAAAAGCTGACTAGGCTAAAACGTTTAAGATAGCACCACGCGATACCCTTCCATCCGACCATGAGTAGGCGTACATGAAAATGTTAAAGAAGCAGGGAGAGGACCTTGCGTGTTCAACGTAAACCGATAAGGACGAAGTTAAGGTAAAAACCATCTGTAGCGGTTTTAAGGAGATTTAGGATCGTAAGGTTCTATTGTTAAGCACAAACCTCTTTAAAGGTTTCCGACTCTAGGGTTTAATGCTTAATTAACTTTATATCACTCTTACCTTTATCCTATATGAGGTGGGCCGGTAGTTCAGCCTGGTGGAATGCCCGCTTGGCAGGATTATAAGACCCAGAGTGCGGGAGGTCGCGGGTTCAAATCCCGCCCGGTCCACCTAATTTTTCGGGTGAAACCTTGGAACTAGTCTGACAACTCTTAAGCTATCTCTAGGGCTTCGACGTATCACGCTGAGCAATTAACTAGTCATTAGGAAGTTTTCGGAGGGAAACTTAAATCTTAGGGGCGTGTCTGGTCTCTTACTTTTCAAATGAGTATCGACGTGATGATAGCCCTCAAAGAGCGCGATTACAAGTTGATTATTAGTAAGGGCGATACTGAAAACAAGAGATTATTCTTAGTGTAGATCACTTATAAGCTGGAATTGCCTATTTATTTTAAACTTTTGTATCGGTGTACGTAGTGTCAAAACGTATAGAGGACATACTTAAACGTGTACTCGTATCAAATATCTTTAAGGATCGTGAAAAGCTTAGACCAGATTATGTACCAGACGAGTTACCTCATCGCGAGAAGGAGGTAGAGAAGCTAGCTGAGAAGCTAGCTCCAGCTGTAAAGGGTGAACGACCTTCAAACATATTCATTTATGGTTTAACTGGGACGGGTAAAACAGCCGTCACTAGGTATGTCCTTAAAATGATTAAGGACATGGCCGGACGGTTACAGCTGGAGTTTAAGCTTATGGATAGCTATGTAAACTGTAAGGTTAATAATACCAACTACAGCGTACTCGTAAGCTTATGTGAGTCTTTAAACGAGTACGTACCCTTTACGGGGTTAAGTATCCCCGAGCTTTTTAGAAGGTTTATGAGGGCCCTTGAAAGGACGCCTAGCTTAATGTTTGTGGTCCTAGATGAGGTCGACGCGCTTGTAAAGCAAAGCGGTGATGACTTGTTGTACAAATTAACTAGAATAAACCCCGATCTTAAGAGATCGCAGGTGGCTATAGTCGGCATCACTAACGACCTTAAGTTCACCGAGAGCCTCGACCCTAGGGTTAAATCTACGCTAGCTGAAGAAGAGATGGTCTTTACGCCGTACACGAGCGAGGAGTTAGAAGACATATTAAGGCAGCGAGCCCGTATAGCATTTAAGGATGGAGTTTTAAGTGACGAGGTCATCCCCCTTTGTGCAACCTTAGCGGCCAGGGAGCATGGTGATGCACGTAGAGCTCTCGATCTACTAAGGGTTGCTGGCGAGATAGCTGAGCGTGAGGGCTCTTTAAAGGTTCTTGAAACACATGTACGCAGAGCTCAGGTGGAGATAGAGCGTGACCGAGTTATTGAAGTGCTAAGGACTATGCCATTACATGGTAAGCTAACACTAATATCAACTTATCTTCTTGAGAAGGCAAAGGTTGAACCAACTACGGGCGAGGTTTACAGTATTTACAAAGGCCTTTGCAGAAAGCTTGGTATAGAGCCCCTAACCCATAGGAGGATTAGCGATTTAATAAACGAGTTGGATATGATAGGTTTAGCTACGGCTAAAGTTGTGAATAGAGGACGTTATGGTGTAACGAAACTTATTAAGCTAAGCGTACCAGAGGGCGCTATTTTTGAGGGTTTAAAGGAGGATGAACGGCTCACCAGCTTTCTCGGCGACGTAGGGAGGGCCGCGAGGTGAGCGTAAATAAGGTTAAAGCCCCAGCGATCCTAGGGGTTGAGGATGGTCGAATACCGCCTAAAGGTATTACTTACGCTCTACTGGCTGGAGTTCTTTTAAAGAAGTTTAAAATTAAGGACCTACGCTTAACACTTATACAAGTGGATGGTTTGGATGCTACCTTAAAGCTGTTGGAAATGGTGGCGCCTATTAAGTCGAAGATCGACATGATAATGCTTGGAGGCGTCTCCTTTGCCGGTTTTAACCTAATAGATCCCGTGGCCATCCATGAAGAGCTTAAAGTGCCGATTATTGTGATCTCTAAGGATAAACCTAATAATGAGGAGGTTTACAGAGCGCTTGTTAAACATTTTAATGATTGGACGGCGCGATGGAGTGTTTTTGAGAAGTTAAGCCGCACCTCAAAGATTTACGAGGTCGTATCAAACCCTAAGGAGAGACCCATCTACGTGGAAGTTGTCGGCATTAGTGCAGAGGAGGCATCCTCAATAATTAGGAGCGTAACGATTTGGGGTAGGCTTCCAGAACCCATTAGAGCGGCTAACCTAGTCGCTAAAGGTTTAAGCTCCTTATTTTTAAGTGAAGCTAAGCTTCGTGATTTTAAGACTTTGCAGATCGATGAGTAGCGCTACCCCCACTGCTGGTTTAATGCCCTGCTTTTTTTGAAGCTCGGTTTGATGAATCCAGCACCCGGTAACAAGTACTACTACACCTTTATACTCGGTGTAACTGGCCACGTGGGCATGTCCAGCGCAAATCAGGTCCGGTACTTTCTCCAAGATTAACGGATCGCTAATGCTGGGGGCCACCAACACCTTACGTCCAAAGGTTGGAGCTAGATGCCTTTTACGTAGAAGTTCCACTAGTGCCTCTTCTGGTTTACTGTAGCTCATACCCGGTATTGACGCTATTATGTCGTCCATGGTTTCACCATGGGTAAGGAGGACTTCAACGCCTTGTATCCTTAGGTATACGGGGTCACCAAGCATCCTAACGTTACTTAGATTGTAAAGTGGTTTTGCTATTTCCTCGTAAATTGGAGGTCTAGGTAGCGCCGACCGGGAAGCGTCATGGTCGCCCGGTACGATGATGATGGATACACTGCTTGGAACCTTCTGAAGCATTTTAGCGAGTAAACGATACTGTTCTTCTACATCCTTTATTGCTAACTCCTCCTCTTGCCCTGGGTATACGCCTACTCCGTCAACTAGATCTCCAGCTATAAGTAGGTACTTTACCTTCTCCGCTAGCTTATCACTGTTTACGTCACCGCTTTCCCCATTCATCCAGGCTAGGAAGTTTTCAAAGGCTTCCTGAGCGAACAGCGCGTTTCCAATGTGTAAATCTGATACGAGGACGGCATAGGTAATTTCACCGCTCTTGGTTTTACGCGCCTTGGGTGATACGTCAACCCATACTATGTCAGTAACTATTAACATACCCCCTCTTACCATGCCCTCTACGCAGATAACTTCATCAAGCAGTATTTTAGCCGACTTGGTAATGGCGTTACTATCCTTAGGTATTACAGCTGTTATTTGATCTTCAAGGTCTTCAAGGAGTAGTATTGGCAAGCCTGTTTTTGCTTCACGCTTCCCTCCAACCATAGCTATAACTTTAACCTTCTCACCTTCTCTCCTCTTAGCTTCCTTAATGGTTAAAGAACCGATAGTGTCGGGACGCTCCCTAAAAAGGAGGCGCATACGCCTAAACTTGCTATTAAAGAAGTTTATGTAGTCCTCTACGGTTTCTCCCCTAATACCCCTTAGCCATGGCTCCTTTAGTACTTCGATAGCTCTCTCCATGGGGGTCGTTACGGCTTCAACCTTCTTAGCTGGCGGAGCCTCAAGTCCTAGGAAGGGTTTTAAATGCTCTAAGCCAATCACTATTGGCTTCTTCTTTTCATACTTTAACCTTCCTAAAACTTTCGTAACGACTTCGTAGGGGTCGCGGCTTTTCCGTAAGGCATCAAAAGCTTCAGGGCTTAATTGGAAGCCTTCTTCAATTATCGTCCTTAAAGCCTTCTCAACCCTGTTTGCTGACTTCTCCACCTGAATATCACCTCGCTCATGGTTAACGGCTTACCAGGTTTAGGGAGCACGATAAAGGCTTCACGGTCGCCTACTATCTCTACCTCATTTATTAGGTAGAGGGAGCCTGTGTACGCGCACACTACCGCGTCCAACTCGTGCTGGTTTAACTCCCTATCAATATCGCCCTTAAAGCCCATCAGCTTTAAAGCTTCACGTAGCTTCTCCCATTCTTTAAGGGGTAGCGCTAAGGCACGCCTACTAGATAAGGGATGTACTTCTACGACTTCTATCCCTTTCTGAACTACTTCATTCTTAAGCCTTATAGCCCTATTGGTTAAATCCTTCATCCCAGGGAAGAGCGGTGGAAGTACCGGGTAACCCTTTCTACGCATATCTAGATCTACGGGTCGAGCTATCCCCTTAGATGGTGTGGTGAGGGGGGCATCAATAGCGACGAGTAATGGGCTTACCCTAAATGTTTCCTGAAGTATCTCGCCATCACTCCTTAAAACCTTGACCACTAGCTTGTCATCACTAATAAATGCCCAGCCGCTCCACGACCTTGAGGATCCAGCTAGGTCGATGCCGACTACTTTAATTGGAGGCCTCATGAAGGAAGCTCCTACCTTTTGACCTTTTCCAAGGCATACGAACCTCAGTTAATGTAGTCCACATAACCTTTAAGCTAATATTGCTTAAAAACATAACAGTTACGATGGCGTTGAGTTTATCATGAGAGGTCATACTATTATATACTATTAGCCATTTTGAAGCCCTCTCTACGCTTACAGGTTAAGTCCTTGGCTTGATGGGATGTTTACGGGTAACTTATTTAAGGTTGTACTTCCACCTTCAAAAGCGGATCGGTGAAAGCGTTTGCCGTTAAACGTAGAGTTTCGAAAACTTCACGTTACTCGTAGTGGTTCGTATCTTGTATCATTACCTAAGCGATGGGTTACTCGTGTAGGGCTTAAAAGCGGCTCTTTAGTAGAGGTGTTGGAAATAGGCGACGGATCCCTTCTCGTAAAGCCTAAAATTACTGAGGAGGAGGAAAGGCAAACGGTAGCGGTAATAGAGTTATCCGATGTCGTTGGTAGGGAGGTTCTAGGTAATTACCTTCTGGGCGCTGACGTAATTCGCATAAAATCACCTCATAGAATAACGTTAAGCCAGCGGGAAAAGATTAAAGAGGTGTTAGCAATGCTTACGGGCATAGAGATCGTAGAGGAAAAGCCCCAAGAAATAGTGCTTCAATGCTTACTTTCTCCATTAGCCATACCGATTAAAACGCTACTTAGAAGGGCGAGTATTCTTGCTTTTCAGATGCATACCGATGCGATAACAGCCCTCAAAGAGCATGATTACGAACTGGCTGGTAGTGTTATTAATAGGGACAGCGATTTAAACAAGATATACTTTTTAATTGTAAGGCAGTTAAGGGCAATTATCCAAAATCCAAGTCTATCAGAAAAAGCTGAAGTAAGCCTAATGGAGACGTTGGACTACCGTCTTGTTGCTCGTGCTTTAGAGTCAATAGGGGATCAGGCGGTTTCCATAGCGCGAAACGTTATATCCTTAAAAGATAAGGAGGTGAAACCGGAGGTCTTAGATAAGATAGTAAAACTTAGCGAGCTGATTAAGCAAATGCAGGAGAAAGCTATGCAATCACTATTTAACGCCGACATCAAGCAAGCCGAAATACTCGTTAGATTGAAAATGGGGCAGGAGACGTTAAATATGATTGAAGACCTAAACCAAGAAGTAATAAAGGAACAATCCCCAGTAGCTGTCCACTTGAGCGAGATATTAACCTCCTTAAGAAGGATAAGGGAGAACTGTATAGACATAGCTGATTTAGTTATTCGTAAACCTACCATTCAACGCTAAGGAGGAGGCTGTACGAGGAAGCCGGAGTGTGTTAAAAGGTAAGGTTTGGAGAACTAGGAGAAGCTCAAAGAACGTTACGACGGAAAGCTTAAGGAAATAAGGGAGCATATCAAGGCCAGTTTCAGGCTTGAAAGCCCCCTAAAAGTCAAGTTAAAATAGCCTCCTCACAACAATCCCATCCCCGGCGCTACACTTATGTAAGTGTTTTAAGAAGGATATGAGGAGCTTTGGGGCTCGGGTGGCCTATTAGCTTTAAGAGCCGCTGTCTGCTTTGCGATCTTACATACACTTGGTACCTTGGTTTTTCCCCAGTGGGTGTGGTTTGTACGGTCCCTGTATGCTGTGCTTCACTTCGAAACGTCTTAGTAGCTTACTCACGGTTCTTGTTAGCTTTAGGTCAGTATTGTAGAAGAACACGCCTCTGCCTATGTGTCCATCTCCGAGCCATAGTCCCTTTAGGAGCACCTTTCCCGCTTCGTCTGGCGCCCCCGCTACGTACTTATCGTAGTGTTTAAGCAACAAATACAGCAGAGCCGAGTCCACCGAGAGGCGCCATTCTCCTTTATCGAAGGCGGTTCTCCGCCTCCTTTTCCTCCTAATGTAGGTTGAGAACCCCAGTTTTTCAAATGCCTTCTTAAAAATCTCTATGTAGTCAATGTTGGTATTGTAAAATCTTATCTTGTATTCTAGCTGGTGTCTCTTAAAGCGCTCGTTCCCGTCACTTAGAACCATGCTGAGTATGAGGCCAACCTCGGGCTTGTATACATCGAAAACCCTTATTTTACCGATCGGCGTCTTCCGCCCGTTTAGCCAATCTGAAACGGTGCTTTTGGGTGGTGTGTAGCCGATCTCATCCCTCAGAATGCGCCTTATCTCGCCGTAGCTTAATCCTTTATTTCTAAGTTCTAGACCCCTCAAGAAGCAGTAGATGCGCTTGAATATGTTGACGTTCTTCACGTCTTTAGTGCTCCTCGCCTCCGCGCGGAGTATTTTCCTGAACACCGGGTGAGCCCAGTTCTTAAGCATTATCTCAAGCTTTGTTTGGAGGGCTTGCGGCTTAAGCGTAGCGCGCGTTGTAAGCGTGTAGTAACGCGTTTAAACATAACTACACGACGTACTACAACACATATACGTTACGTGTTAAAACACGGTTACATAACCAATTTTTTTACCGGAGAATTCTTTAAGAGAGAAGTAACTTCCTAAAGGTTTAAACGTAGAGCTAGATAAGCCTAGGCCTTAAGCTTTAATACCGCAAAGTAAGGCCGGATTTACACCTATCCCTCGTGTTAACATGTTAACGATTTATAAGCCGATCTACCTGAATAACTAGGTTAAGGGGTTAATCGTTTAAGTCCTCCTACTGCTTGATGATGAAGGTGCTTCACATATACGTACTTTTTCGACTGGTTAAACCTTCAGTGTTAATGAAGTGAAAAACTAAAACTTATATGTGTTATTTACACTTAATACCAATGATGCCGGGGTGGCTGAGCGGTTAAAGCGCTGGCCAGCTCGTAAGCCCGGACTCGAGGCCTTTCATTAGAGAGGCTAGGTAGCCAGTGGCCCCTTACGGGCCTCGTGGGTTCAAATCCCACCCCCGGCGCCATTTTGATCGAAAGATAGAATTGAGTCCTTTTAGGCTAAAATCCTTCGTTACGAGTTTTAGGTAAAAAAGAGTTGGTTAAGCGTTAAGAGTACCTATTTAAGCGTTTTAAACCAATTCCTCCTTCTCGCCTATTACTGTATGTATCTCCTCCACGTACCATCTGGTGAGGGCGCGGAATTTGTGCCACCAATCATGGAAAGCCTTTAAATCCCTTCCTTCAACTACTAGGAAGCCGGTGTAAGGTGCTCCCCAGCAGTGGATGTACTCACCGATAACCTTAACCCCGCCCCCTCCAGGTTCCTCTAAGTGAAGCTCCCTTTCAGTCATCCTTCTAAACTTTACCCATTCATCACGTGACCTTTGTACTTCTTCAGGAGTTAACTGTCGGACCTTATAGTAGATGATGAAGCCGAAAACCACGTATTTTCGCCAAACTATAAAAATAAATATAGTAACATAAATCACTTCGTTAACAACTTTGTTGAAAGCCTTTAAGGTATTCTCCATTCTATTTATACAACGTGATTTAGATGCCCCTTATAAGCCGAGGGGGGTAAGTACACGTTGAAGGGGCTTAAACTGCCTTATAAAAGACTAATGAAAATGTAGATTTCAATGGACCCAAAGGGTCGTGAGCTGGTCTTCCATTTCTTGCCTCTCCTTATTTAGGAGGGGAGTAGCTTATCAGTATGATGTTGTCTGTCTTCTTGGTCCCTCTTATGTTAAATTGTTCGTGTTTTCCGGCGTGGTACGTTAATGCTTATCTCCCTTAGAATCTGACCGCGAAAGGATTGAATCCGCTGAATCTTTATTCTTACACTTATAGCCTTTATCGATACCACTGTATCCTCCGCGACATTGTTGAAAACGGCTTCAGGAAGCGGATAACCTCGCTGAACCTAACTCTGCTTAAAGACACCATTATCGGTGATGGTACTTGCTCCAGATCGGAGAAGTTCTTTAAAACTATCAACGACTTAACCCGCTAAAGATAGAACTAGTGTTAAAATTCTTAACAGAAGATCAGCTAATTGCCACTTAGCCATACCTAAGATTATAACGTTGATTAACAGCGCCTCCTTTTAAGCATCTTTCTTCACGTTGAAGTCCTAATGTTAAACCTACGTCCAATAGGTTGAGAGTTCAAGCTTTGTCGGTCTGAGTCGTGAGTTTTTAACATCAAAAATCTATTCCACTTTACCGACGTAAGCCATTTTTAACCTTCTGATCATGGTGCGGGGGGTGGGATTTGAACCCACGAAGGCCTACGCCACAGGAGCCTCAGTTTCGCAACTCACGTTACTATGAATCCCTGCGCCTTTGACCTAGCTTGGCTACCCCCGCTTCCACATGCAAATATAAAGTGGAAGTTGTTTTAATTTTTAACTTTACGGTTTGTAGCTTTAAGAGCAAACATTAAATGTTTCTTTAAGCCCCGGGCGGGATTTGAACCCGCGGCCAACAGCTTACGAGGCTGCCGCTCTACCACGCTGAGCTACCGGGGCATCTTTAACCGTTTAAGCGTTTAAAACTTTATAAGGTTTATGAGGTATACCGTGGTTTTAACCTGTTAACAACCGCCTTAAGTTCTGACCTATACTGCTTGACAGGTTTAAAGCGATGTTTAACCGTTTAAGCTCATAAGTGCTACGTTTCAAGTGACGTATTTTCCACGTTTCCTTTCACATTCTCGAATTTAACTTGTCGTTGGGTTTGCCTTAACCTATGCAGGCATGAACACTGGTTGGTCATCCGCGATTATTCTTCCTTTACTTAAGCTCTCGATTAAATACTTTGGAAGGACAAAGATAGCCTTATGAAGATGAGCTGTGTAAAACCTTAACCCTTTAACTCTACGTTCCCTTAACCTTTCTTCGATCACATCCTCGCTTAACTCGAGTGGATCATACTTCTTTGATCCTATAGTAAATCCCCACGTTGAATGATACGAGGCAATCCATGCTTGATAAGGCCGTGAGTAAGGGAATATGGAATTAATGGTAGCGTAAATGGAGGTGGAACATAGTGGACTGTAGAAAGTAGAAGTAGCTTGAGTAACCATGACCCCATCTTCTTTTAACTTCCTATATAGAATTCCGTAAAACTCTTTTGTATAGAGGAGGTACGAGGGTCCTCCTTCAAGGGGGTCTGTCACGTCAACGATGACGACGTCAAAGGTACTATCAGGCTGAGTTTTTAGGAACTCTCTACCATCCGCTATGAATAATTTTAAACGTGGATCATTAAAAGCCCCTTGATGTAGCTCATTTAAGTATTTTTTAGATGCGTTGATGACGCCCTCATCGATATCCACCATGAGGGCCTCCTTTACGGTGTTATGTTTTAAAGCTTCTCTAGCAACTCCTCCTTCGCCGCCGCCTATTATTAGGACTCTCTCGGGCTTAGGGTGCGTTACCATCGCCGGGTGGACTAAAGCTTCGTGGTATATCCATTCGTCAACTAAGGACGACTGTACTTTACCATCGAGGATGAGGCAAACCCCGTAATCGTAAGTTTCAATTATATCAAGCTGTTGATACTTTGTTCGTTCGCTATGAATCACTCTCTTAACTTTATGGATTACCGAGGTGTTGGGAGTTTGCTGTTCGATGAAGAATAGTGCTTTTCGCCTATCATCGTTAATAATCAACCTTAGCCCCTCTATGTAGCTACTTGATTGTATGCGAATTATCCACGGTCCCTTCTTCGAGTATCCCTCTTCTTATATCGGTAACGTTAAACTTGCGAGGTTTAAACTCGTTAATTATGACGTCGTAGGCCTTCCACGGGTCCATGTTGGATCCGCACGTGAATATGTCAATCGCAGCGTAGCCATGCTCCGGCCACGTATGAATTGAAACGTGTGACTCAGCGATAGCTATTAGGAGGGTTATACCTCCATAAGGTGGGAACTTATAAAGGCATTCACCCTTTACGTGGCCACCCATTACCTCTATTGAGCGAAGTAGAGTTTTTTTTATCCTTTCATCGTTAGCTAACATTTCGGGGTTGCAGCCGTAAAACTCTATTATTAGATGCCGCCCCAACCCCTTCATCTTTAGGAGGCCTCCTAATGCACCTTACCCGGTTCTAACCCCCTAAATGAGAACCTAATACCTATGCTTTTTAATATGATTTAAAATTTTCGGACCCTTTAATAATGTTTATAATAGTCTATCGCCTCCTTCTCGCCCTGTTTACGATGCTTAGTATCGTCATGAATGATCTTATCCCTAATAAACTGATCGGACTGCTTAGAGGACTACGTATTCCTTGATCCTCGTGTAGATGTCGGTACCTAAGATCTCTTCAACTTCTCTTAACCTTTTAAAAGGTCTATGAAGTGTTAGCCTAGCGGCTTTTTTATCTCCGATGCCAGGTATACTTTTTAACAACGTTATATCAGAGTTATTTATGTTGAGTGGAATAGGTATAGCGGTTACTGATCTGTATCCATGATCTACGACCATAAAGTCCATGTACCTTCCGAGCGGGATTTTGTCGTGGCAACAGATTAAGATAGGGTATGATCCTGGCTGTCTCGCATACGTAAAGGGCTTCTCGTACGCCTCAATGTAAGCCCTTCTTAGCACTATCCACTTTGGAACTACCTTTCTAATCATTGGGAGGTCGACCGTCCTTCGCATACGCTCCTTATACGCTTTGAACAAGTGTTTATGCCGCTTTATTATCCGATTACCAACGTCCCACATCCTTGTACCGGGGAAAACCATTACTTGCCGGATATTTATCCTCCTCACTAGCAACCCCCTCTCCAGGACCGTCCTCATGAACTCCAAGTTTAACTCGTACGTTTCACTCCTTTCGCCTATTAACCCGTGAACAAAGTTAACACCCGGTAATAGGTGGGGAAGACCGTTGTCACCTCGTTGACCTCCTACTTGGTTAATGACCTCTATGGCCTTCATGGCCTCGTCCGGAGTAACCTTTAAATTGTTAGCCTTTACCACCTCGGGGTCTGCCGACTCAATGCCGAGGGCTGCTACGTCTCCCGAAGTATGATATTTCACTATGATCTTACACGCCTCCTTACTTTCCTCTGGGTGGTGCGCTATGGTACCGGGGTTCACGTTATCTATATGAAGGGTTTGAAGGGTTGGAGCGGCTCTACGAATTTTTTCAAAAAGCTCATTTAAAACACTTGGTTTAGGTTTAGGGAACTCTACTTCACCTACACCTTTAGCCATGTAACATAGTAGGTCAGGCTGCCTTCCAAGCCTAAAGTGCTTTACACCTGCGTAGTGTAATGCCGCCACTTCTTCAGCTATATCGTTAACAGGCCTAAACCTAGGCTCCCCGTAAAGGGGCTCTATACAGAATGAACACCCTCCAACTAGAAACCTAGGGCATCCTCTATAGGTCTCAATTTCACATATCAAGTTACTTCCGTAACAAGGATGATCCTTGACGAGCCTTGCCCCCCTAATTGCTATCTCCCTTACTTGATGTAAATCCTCAATCTTCGCCTCAGGGTCTACACGATCAACCCTTAATCTATTTTCAAGTAAGTTGTGTACTACTGCTTCCACGTCACCGGTAATAATTAAATCGAACTCTTCGCGTAGTTCTTCAGGTAGCGTCGCTACCTTGCCCCCCTCAACGCCGAAGCCGAACTTAGCTACGGGTCCACCTAAAACCTTTGTCCCAGTTATCATTCTAGGCCAAAGCTTTAACTCATTAAGCCTTACAGGCTCCCCGCCTAAGTATTTCCCTGGAACGCATACCCCTGCCAAGAAAACTGTAAGCTGGGCTTTAGCTGCGGCCTTTAGGAAAAACTTTAAATCGGCTCTAACCTCATCAACCGTAAAGTATAGTACTTCGCAGTACGGATATAGCTCAAGTACTGCGCCAGCAGTATATCTAGCGTAAATGTCTAGGTAGGGAGGTACGCCAAGTCCTGATGGCTCATCGTCGTATCCATCCATGATAACTACGCGGTTAACTGATGACATGGACGACTATACCTCACATTAATACGTTGTACTAGAACCCCTTCCGCTTTTCAGAGCCCCTATATAATTATAAAATGGTTATTAAGCCCTTTAGTTTAATAATCCTGCCAAGCTTAGCCCTTAAGCCTTTCCATGCGTCTGTTAACGTATTGAACGCTTAAACTAGTTTAAGTACACCTTTAAGCGCATAGGGTTAAATTGCTCCTAACATCAAAACAACTAAGAAAAACCTTCCCCCTAAAACTTTCTTTGAGGAAGGATCGCCGTGAAAACCGTTAGTGAGCTAGGAGAACATAGAGTGGTCGACTCCATATTAGCGGTACTTAGGAAACAAGCAAAGCCAGCTATACCCTTCGGAGATGACGTTTCAGCGGTTAAGCTAGATAGGGGAAAGCTACTTATTTTGAAGACTGATACAATGGTGTGGGATACCGATGTCCCGCCGGGTATGACTGCTCGGCAGGCTGGTAGGAAGGCTTTAGTGATGAATGTAAGCGATTTAGCAGCTAAAGGAGTGAAACCATTGGCCGCGGTAGTCTCATTATCTATCCCCTCCTCAACTAGCATCGACGAGGTATTATCCATCATTAAAGGGTTGGAGGACGGAGCTAAAGAATACGGGCTTGAGATAATCGGTGGTGATACTGGTGAAGCTCCTACCATCGTATTGTCCATATCAATGGCTGGCATCGCTGATAAGGGTACGATCATCTTAAGAAGTGGTGCAAAGGTTGGAGATATCGTAGCGACCACAGGGCCATTTGGAAATACGGCCGCGGCGCTAGCTATAACCCTTAACGGCTTGGAGGCTCCACACATGTTGAAGTTAAAGCTGCTTCGATCCATCTACAAGCCTAAAGCTAGACTTCGTGAAGGCCTTGTTTTAGCTTCACTTAAAGCGGCTACGTCGTCTATAGATTCGAGTGATGGTCTCGCTTGGAGCCTCCATGAGCTTTCTAGGATGAGCAATGTCGGCTTTAAGATAACCAACGTACCCATAGCTCCCGAAGCCGAGGCCTTCGCACGTATCCATGGGTTAAACCCATTAAACCTAGCACTTTACGGCGGGGAGGAATATGAGCTGGTGTTAACGATTAAACCGGAACTATTCGATAAAGCAGCGGCCTCTGTGAGAAGTGTTGGTGGAGAACTTATTAAGATGGGCGTGGCCATAAGTGAGAGACGCGTAATAGTAGATTATCAAGGGAAGCTACATGAAGTTGAAGCTAAAGGTTGGGAACACTTCACTTCAAAACACCTCCCTAGGAATTAGGCTTAAAGCTTTCAATAACTCTAAGTAGAGGCTACGTACTGCCTTAATTAGTTTTAATGAAGTTTAGTGGTAAGGTTCCTAGGTAGTAGAAATGACGAAGTTTTGGTGGCCGAAAGTTATGATCATAAGGTGGATGTTATGGCTCAATATTACGATGCAGAAGAAGCTATGGACGTATAATTGACGATAGTGGAATTAGGCTAAGAGGCTTCCAGTAAGAACGTATTACGTAGCCAAGCCACGGCCTACGAAGCCTTTAGGAGGGCTCATCAACTAATCAACTTTATATTTTTCTTCTTAAGGTTTAATCCTTATTGAGGGCCCGTAGCTCAGCCCGGATGGAGAGGTACATCACCCTAGAATGACGGCCTTCTAACCTGTTTGGAGGATAGCCGTGGGTCGCGGGTTCAAATCCCGCCGGGCCCGCTTTTAATTAAGAACGAATCTTTATATACGGCTTTTCCCTCAATGGTTTAATTTAAAAAGTTAGGCCACTTTAACGTCTATAACTATTTGCCAGGTTCTCGGAGCTACTTGTTTAACTCTCCCCGCGTAAATTACTCCTAAAACCTTACGTCCTAGTTCTTGTATTCGTTTGCTCAACCTTTCCTTTGAAGCTTCTAAGTTAAACGCTTCCCTAGTGAACTCATAGTAATGGATGATCCCTCCCTCTTTTTTTAGAGCTGAGCACGCTGCGTCCAAGTAGTCATAAGCTTGAGTTGGTAAATTCATTATCACTCGGTCAGCAACATTAATTAGTTCTGAAAGTATGATTTGGCGGGAATCTCCTAGGATCGGTATTACTCTGTCTTGCACCCTGTTGAGTTCTATATTCCTTTTAAGGTAGCGTATAGCCTCCGGGTTTACGTCAATGGCGTATACCTTAGCGTTAGTGGCTTTAGCTATTCGAATCGCGTAAGGGCCTACGCCAGCAAACATGTCAACTATGACTTCGCCAGCTTTCACCTGGCTTACCACCCGTTGGCGTTCACTTAGTAATCTCGGACTAAAGTAAACCTTGTTAACGTTAAGTACGAAGCTGCATCCATATTCTTTATGCACGGTTTCCTCTTTAGGTATCCCCGCTATGCATCTTAACGGTCTTGTTCTGAAAATTCCTTCCACTCTGCCTGCCTTAACATATACGGCTTGAACGTTCTTGTAAACTTCAAGTATCGCATTACCTATGAGCGGCTCATGGTGCTTCAGTTCCTCCGGTACTTCCACGACGGCTATGTCACCGATTATATCTATTGAATGAGGTAGACTTGCTAATTCTGATGGTGATAGTTTATCTTTCAAAGCCTCAATAATATCTTTAGGCCTCCTCGCAATCTGTTGAAAGTCAGCTACGAGCAGTGAGGCATCTGGGTCTATGGCTTTAATTAACTGCCACTGTTGATCTGAAGGTTTTCCGACTATTGGAAGGAGGACGGAGATGGCATCCTTAACGGTTACAAAGCCTGTATTCAGTAGATTAAGCCTTCGTAAGGCTTGACGTACAAGCTCAGCTGAGTTCTTTTTAACTTTAACGGCGAAGCTTTGCATACCAATCAAGCCTAAATGTTAATATTATTGAATTACTTTCAGCTCCTCCATAGAGGTAAAAGTTATGCTTAGTGCTTTACTTAAACCCTCCCCTCAAGGAAGTACTTAAACGGTGAAACGCCGAAGTCATATGAAGGAGCGATCCTCACGTAATCTCCACTATGAAGAAGAGCTCAACATCTTTAGCATTAAAGACCTCAACGACCCTCCTTATCGAATCCACGTTGTTACATGTATCCGGGATCAAGCCAATGTACAAAAGTGATGCACCACCCGTAACGTTAAGGTTATGAGGAATAATGTTTAATGTTTCTTTAACTTCTTTTTTAATCACTCTCTTAAACTGTAAGAGCTCTATAATGGTTATTAGATAGGTATACGCAACTTAGCCTTAACGTTCTACGACGATGCCTAACTGCTTACTTCCATCCATACTTACCGCGGAGAGGTACGAAGGCGCACCCTCCTAAGCTTTTGGCTTCAATCTTAAACTCTGAAACCTTTCTGACGAGAACTAAGTCTTGGTAGAAGCCAGGACTACCTACGGGTATTAAGAGGCGCCCACCCACCTTTAATTGCTCCGTTAAAGGTTTGGGTATATCAGGTGATGCGGCGGTTACTATTATAGCGTCGTAGGGCTTGCCGGGTTCATATCCGAGGCTCCCATCACCCTCAATCACCGTAACGTGGTCCGAATAACCTAATCGTTTAAGGGTCTCCTTAGCCATTCTAGCTAATTGAGGGATTATCTCAACGGTGTAAACGTGCCCCTTAGCTCCACCCTTTCTTACTATCTCAGCGTACACGGCGGCCATGTAGCCGCAACCCCCTCCAACCTCTAAGACCTTCTGACCAGGTTGAAGCTCAGCTGCTTCACAAAGCCAGGCGGTCATGTGAAGGGCGCTCGTAGTTTGACCGTAACCTATGGGTATGGGCGTGTCGACGTACGCCATATTTCTGTAGGTTGAGGGAATAAACTCCTCCCGGGGGACCTTCATCATGGCTTCGATGATGTGAGGGCTTTTAAGCACACCGATCCGTATAAGCTCCTTTATGGCATGCTCTCGTTCTTTCTCTAAATCCTTTACGCTATGCAATACTAAACCACCGTAAGGCCTCTAACTTTTATTGGGAAAGAAGTGCTTATCAACTTATCACCTTCTTAACCGTAAATTTCTTCAAGCTTTTTTACGCCAGCTATTGCTAGAGCTTCGTTAGGTGTTAGTACCGGTTTTGGATAAAGGTCGGCATCGTATATTGGAAGGAAGGGGCATGCGCTTATCACGAAGCAATCTATGTCCGGAAAGTTAAGTATTAACTGCGAATTGATTTCCCGTGCGGATATTAAGAAGACGTTCTTCCCAGCCTTGGAGAGTAGGTCTTTCAATCTTTTAGCTAGTTCTAAATGGAGTTGTCCTGGTTTAAGACCGATAACTATGCCAAACTTGCTTAATCCTAGGCACTTTTGAACGATGTAAAGGCGTTTAGCTAAAACCTTTTTAACCTTTAGCTCTACGTCCTCAATTACCTCTTGGTAAGGGTCGATAAGGACTACTGGTTTACGCGTAACGATCCTTAATCCTAAAGCGTGTGTAAAGCTTCCTATAAGTAGGAAAGCTGAAACCTTACTCGCTATGCTTATACATGTTGAGAAGTCGCAGCCTAATACCTGGCCATCATATTTTAACAGTCCTTGCCTCTTCCCCACCAAAACCTTTATGCCGTGTGCTTTTAATAGTAACTTAACCTTATTAATGGCGGAGATGTGTTGAACTGTTGCTGCTAATCCCACGGAACCGTACTTCTTAAGCAGCGGAAGCGCCTTGGCTACTAAACGTGTAACGTTAAGCTTAGACCTTGCCTCCACGTAGATAATGTTACGTTTTAGCTTAAGCATGGGTGTATGTCCGAAGTGGATAATCATGTCTATGCCTAATGCTTTAGCCTCATCCCTAGCTACATCGCAAGCTCCGTAGCAGGGATCCCCGTGAATTATCACAGTAACCCTTGCCTTACGCTGGAGCTCTTCAGCTATTTTAGTGCCATAAGGCTTTAACCCATCAGGAAGTTGAAGTAAAACATTTTTAACTTTACTGGATAAAAGCGTTTTTATTATACTTTCTTGTTCAAGCTCGTATGTCAAGTTTTGTCACCCAATAATGCTTGTAAGAAGCTTTATCGAAATATAGAGACAGTTGAACTCGTCGTTCTTTCGGGTGAAACATCCGGGAGATAAAGTTAACGGAAGAGGCGTTGAAAATCCTTCTTTAACCCTTCAACATCCTCACTCCTCTCAACTAGCGGGTGTTAGTAGGATTGGTTTAGCATAGGCCTTAAAAAACTTGTAATCCGTCCCTTTACTCGTCGCCCTGTTGTAAGCCTTCAGCTTTAGGAGGGATTATATCAGTTCAGCTTTAATAACCGAAGGCTTACGTGGTTTCCACCGGAGACTCCGGCGGAAACCTTCTATTTAACGCTTCATATCCGCTCATTAGACCACTTCATTAACTTTTTTAAGCTCTACTTGGAAAGAAAAAGAGGCTTGCATAAAGGCTTACGGAAAAGTTATTGAGGCCTACGGGCTAAATTTATAAAAGAAGTATGATAGTCTAAATTATAGCTTTAAATAATTGAGTACGAGGCGTAAGGATTGGAGCGTTTATCAACATCGCTTCGAGAGGCTCTTAGCAGACTTTTTAGGTTACCGGTTATTGATGAGGCTGCCGTCAAGGAGTTTATAAGGGATATCCAACGCGCTCTGCTAACCGCGGACGTTAATGTAAGCTTAGTGTTTGAGCTTTCAAAGAGGGTTGAGGAGAAGGCACTGAAGGAGAAGGTCCCGCCTGGATTAAGTAGACGAGAAGTAATCTTAAAGACGCTTTACGAGGAATTACTTAGGTTATTAGGTGGCGAAAGTGTAAGCTTAACGCTGAGCCCCGGTAAAAGTCATGTTATCATGCTTGTCGGCATCCAAGGTAGCGGGAAAACCACGAGTGCAGCAAAGCTTGCGTATTACTTTAAAAAGCGCGGCTTTAAACCCGCTCTCGTATGTGCAGACAATTTTAGACCTGCTGCTTACGAACAGTTATTACAGCTTGGACAGAAAGCCGGAGTCCCAGTATACGGAGACCCCTCACTAAGGGATGCAGTAAAGCTGGCATCTAAGGGTGTTCAAGCATTTAAGGAGCGGGGATTTGACCTCATAATAGTTGATACCTCAGGTAGACATAAAGAGGAGAAGGGGTTAATCGAGGAAATGCGATTGATATCTGAAGCGATAATGCCCGACGAGATAATGCTAGTAATAGATGCTACTATAGGGCAGCAAGCATCTATTCAGGCTAAAGCATTTAACGAAGCTACGTCTATAGGGTCAATATTCCTCACAAAGCTCGATGGCTCCGCTAAGGGTGGTGGAGCACTTTCAGCTGTTGCTGCTATTAAAGCACGTATAAAGTTTGTAGGCACTGGTGAAAAACTGGATGAAATAGAGCTTTTTGATCCCCGTAAATTCGTAAGCAGGCTTTTAGGTATGGGTGACCTGCAGACGCTAGTGGAGAAGGTTAAGGAGTTAGAGCAGAAGGCCGATGAGGAACGGCTTGAGGCTTTAATGTCCGGTAAGATCACGTTGAAAGACATGTTAGCCCATATTGAAAGTGTTAAAAAGCTTGGTCCCATGCGGAAAATACTTGAGCTAATACCCGGGGTCAGCTTAAAGGTTCCTTCAGAATTAGCTGATCTAGCTGACGAGAAGTTAGCTAGGTGGGGTGTTATTATAAAATCGATGACCGAAGAGGAGGCTAAGGACCCAAGTATTATTGATAGGTCGAGAATGAGGAGGATAGCCAAAGGAAGCGGTGTTAAAGTTAAGGATGTTAAGGAGCTGATCGACCAGTTTAACTTAGCTAAGAAGACCATGCGGCAATTAATGAGGCGGGCTAAAAGGCTACAGCAATTCCCGCTTCACCATTAAAGATGTATAGGGAAGCGGAAGTATCATGGACGTTTTAGACTTAGCACTTAAGTTAGTATCTGAATATCCCTTTTGCGATGATTGTTTAGGTAGAAATTTTTCCGGTCTTATGAAGGGTATTAACTCCGCAGACATAGGTCGCTCGTTAAAGACCATGTTAGCCCTTACTGGAAGCCATTTGATACTTAAAGGACAAGAACATGAAGGTATGGAAGTATTTAAAGCGTTAGCTCGAAGCGGGTTTGGCCCGGCTCAAAACATGTTAGGGGGGGAGGCCGTTAAAGCTGAGGCTTGCTTTATATGCGAAAATAAACTATCCAAGCTTAATGCGATCGTCGAAAAAGTAGCGGAAGAGTTAAGGAAGTACGAGTTTAATAGCTTCTTAGTTGGGTCAAGGATCCCTGGAAGGATGTGTGAGCGCGAAGATGTCATTAGGTCTAGGTTTGCTATAAACGCTGGCGTGTCGATCAAAATTGAGGTTAATAGGTTACTTAGAAAACTAGTTTCGGAGAAAATAGGGAAAAAAGTGGAATTCCGGGACCCTGAAGCTATCACGCTCGTGAATCTTGAGGACTTCAGCGTAACGGTATTAACGTCACCGGTCTTTATATATGGAAGGTACAGGAAGTTTGAGAAGGGTATACCTCAAAATAAGTGGTATTGTTCTCGTTGCTATGGTTTAGGGTGTGAAGCATGTAATTGGACTGGGAAGCTGTACTCTATATCTATAGAGGAGCTCGTGGCAGAACCTTTAAGGCAGCTTTTTGACGGTGTTGAAGCTAAGTTCCATGGAGCTGGAAGGGAGGATGTAGACGTCAGGGTTTTAGGTAATGGTAGGCCCTTCATAGTTGAAGTTAAGCAGCCTAAGAAGCGTTTCCTAAACCTTGAGGGGGTAGCTAAAAAGATTAATGAGGGGGCGGGAGGGAAGATTGAGGTTTTCAACTTGAGGTTTTCAAGCAGAAGTGAAGTTAGGAGGCTTAAGGTCATGGCCAAGGTAACGGAGAAAAGCTACGTAGCAATAGTTAGGCTGGAAAAGCCTATCTCTGAAAACGAGGTTAGGGTACTAGAGCAGGAGTTATCAGGGACGTTTATACGGCAGAGAACACCTTTAAGGGTTCTTCATAGAAGGGCCGATAAGGTTCGAGTTAAAAAAGTACATGAATTTAAAGTAGGCGAGCAAAATGATAAGGAACTAAAATTAAACATCAGATGTCAAGGAGGACTATACGTAAAAGAATTCATTACCGGTGACGAAGGCAGAACTGAACCTAGTGTAGCTGAGAAGCTTAAACAGAAGGTCGAGGTCGTTGACTTGTACGTTGTTGACGTTAAAGAAGCACTATGATGCTAATGGTTTTAAATGTTCTAGATTAACCATAAGTTTACGCTTCTTACGGCCAGTGTAAACCTCGATTATGTACGCTCTGCCCCTTCTCCCTACGACGGTTCCTGAGAGCCCTTGGTAACGCTTATGAGGGGCTGAGCTAATGTAAGTTGGGTCTATACAAATGGCCACCTTTTGACCAGGTTCGTATTTCTGAATAAGCTTACTGAGGCCATACATACCGCGCTCCTTAGGATGCTTTGATGCAAGTTTTCGCATCCTTCTTCTAAGCCCTTTACTTTTCGGCACAAAGGTTGAAGGAATAAGCCGGAATATTAAGTTTATGCATTACGGATAGCCTAATATTTCAGCGTTTTATTTAATTAATAAAACGTGTGGAACTAGAGTAATACGGTTAGCGGTGCATGATCATGGAGATCAAAGCTATGGAGGAAGTACCCTTAGTTAAGGTTAAAGCCATATTGGAGAAGCTAGCAAGCGAGGTCGGCGAATTAAAGTATCATCAACAGGTAACGCTTGATTATTCTTCTAAGTTTTCTAAGGCCCCACTTGAAAAGATAGAGGAGCTCGTACAAAGGCTTACGAAGGAAAAGGGGTTATCGAAGCTCACAGCAATACAGATCGCTAATATACTCCCAAGAGAGATAGATGAACTTAGGCCTCTTTTATCTAGAGAAGGTAGAACCTTTCTACGAACGGACCTTGAAGCCATCCTTGACCTGATTAAGGAAGTAATCGGTTAGAAAAGTTAAACTTAACTTTTGCTTCTACAAAAAGTTTACATGAAGGGGACGATTGGTGGGATCATTGAAGGGATCCTTAGTGTTAAAGGAGGAGTTAATAGTTATGGGTTTAGCTGAGAAAATCCATAGCAGATTAATTAAGAACTTTAAGTATGCTAGGACGTGGCCGAGCTACCTTTCATTTAAACCAATGGAGATTAGTGCTTAATTTACTTATTTTCCAAACTCTAAATTAAGAGGGCGGCGGAATTGTTTAGCTCAAAAAGGTTATTTGAAGAGTATGCATACATTCTGGACTTTTTACCTCACGGGTACTCAATGGGTCATGGACCACTTCACTTAAGGAGGCCTTTAGCTCAAGCCATAGGTGAAGAGTTTTTCACGTTATTAGAGTTAATACCCAAGGAAGGGGTAACATTAACTCCAGGTGAAAGGGTCTTTATAGGTAAAGGCGTAAGAGACAAAATAGATCATATAAGTAGAAGAATTACGTACGCTGATTTAACGCCGATAGCTAAAGGAGAGGTAGAGAGGGTTATAGAAAATGTAGTTAAGAGTAATGAAGCGAGGTTCATTGCGTTCTTTAATACCGCTCAACCTATAACTACAAGAATGCATTCTTTGTCTCTTCTGCCGTCAATAGGTAGGAGGAGGGTTTGGGAAATTTTAAATGAGCGTAAGAAGTCGCCGTTTAAAAGCTTTAAAGACGTGGAAGAGAGAGTGAAATTAAAGGACGTTAGTAGTATAATAGTTAAGAGGATCCTGCTGGAGCTACAAGGTGGTGAGAAGTATTATTTATTCGTACGTGGGGTTGCTCCAACTGTCAAATAGTTAATTCGTGAAGATAATGCAACATCCCTTACTGAGTGATATATTAAGGCTATGTAGAGTGTATGGGATTAGGCCAAGGAGGAAATATGGACAAAACTTTATTGTAAAGCGTACATTTTTAGAGCGTATGGTGAATTATGCTGACCTTGACGATAATGATGTAGTACTTGAAGTGGGAGCTGGGTTCGGTATCTTAACGGAGATAATGGCAAAAAAAGCTGGTAAGGTCATAGCCGTAGAAAAAGATCCGAAGATTATTAAAGCGCTTCAAGACCGGTTAAGAGATTTTAACAACGTGGAAATCGTTCATGGTGACGTACTTAAGGTAAATCTACCAACCTACAATAAGGTATGCGCTAACCCTCCTTATTCCATATCGTCAAAACTCCTTTTTAAACTTCTTGAGGAAAAACCTGAAACAATAATTTTAACCCTTCAGAAGGAGTTTGTTGATAGGTTAATCGCTGCTCCAGGAACCAAGGAATATGGAAGGATAAGTATCATGGTTAATTATAAGGCTACGGTAAAAGTGCTTGAATATGTTCCACGTGAGTATTTTTATCCTAAGCCCAAAGTGGATTCCGCCTTAGTGGAGGTTCGAGCACTCCGTGAACCAGTGGTTAAAGTCGCTGATGAAAGGTTTTTCACTCTTCTTGTTCGTGAACTTTTCACTCAGCGTAACAAAACGTTGAAGAAGGCTCTTCGATTAGCGCTTCATAACTTAAATGCGCGATACGAGATACCAGCATCATTAACGTATATTTTAAGCAAAAGGATCTACGAATTAACGCTGGAGGATTGCGCTTTAATAACTAACGAGCTACTTAGCATGAGGGAATATCCTTCTTAGGTTGACGGCCCTACTTGAAGGCTTTCAATTAGAACTATTAGGGTCTAGTTCTAATGCGGTCCTCTTAACCTCGGATAAGGCTAAGCTTCAGGAATGGCTTGAAGGCCTAGGTTTGAAAGCGTTTCCTAGAGCGTTAACCGCCGCCGTTGATGAGGATTTGGCGTTAATAGTTAGAAAAGCCTCTACGATTGGTTATCCCTGTGTTTTTAAACCCGTTAACGGTGTAGGTTGCGAAGGTATATCGCTTGTCTCCTCCCCTTTGAGCGTTGAAGGGGCTTTAGGGATTGTTAAGCGGGTGTCGAGCCGTTTCCTAATCCAAGAGGCGCTTAAAGGTGTTCATGCGAGCGTGAGCTTACTAGCTAGCGATGGGAAAGCCGTACCGTTAACCATCATTTCTACTGTAGTTTCGAGTGGAAGCATACTATCATTACTTGGCTTCGGAAACCCTATTTCTACTGGAGAATCCTAAAGTAAAAAGAGTGATGGTTTGTTTTATTCTTTTATCCTCCGCCTTTCCTCGGTTGTTGCCTTAGCCTCCCTAAGGGTCGTCGCCTAGTACCGCTACCTTCTCCAAGCTTAGGTTGGCCTCGCTCAGCTCGCTTAAGGGTAGGAGCCTCTTAACGCTCTCCTCGTTAACGTTGCCCCCCTCGTCCTTAAGGATTACGAAGACGTACCTCAACCATTCAACCCTTGAAGGAGGGTCAAATGGTGCAGTTTCATCCTCCCGAGGGAGGGATTATCACCATCGAGGACGTTAAATAGGTGGGGATACCAACGCCAACCGCAACAACTTTATTAAAGAGCGCGCCCTTCTTTAAGTAGGGCTTAGGCCTTAAACGCCGTCCCAACCCTTAAGGGACGCTTAAATGAGGGAAGGCCCATTAAGGCGTACGCGCCAGCGACCATGAACGATGGTTAGGCCTCTTTTAAGCCGCCCCTTAATAGTGGATGCCCCTCCTAACCTAGGGGTTAGGAGGTAAGGTCTAAGGGCCTATAAAGCTGGCTCGATGAAGGCGTCATAGGAGGCCTACGTAAAGTTGGAGGGCTGGGCAAACTGGAAGCAAGCCTCAAACCATAGAAAACACCTACACTACAGCCCTCCATTAAAACACCGTTTAAACACCTTAACGGGCGGGTTACCAGCCCGCCTAACCCCTCATTTTTTCCTGCTTCCACTCCGAGTAGGGGTGGCGCCTCGCGGGAGGAGCGCTGTGATGGGAAAATGGGGGGTTGGGGCGGGCCCGCCCTTCGAAGCTACGCGGCTTCCAGCGATGTTTTTTGTTAGGAGACGCTGTGGTTAAGTGTACGCGGTTCCGCGCTCCGCCTGAAGGGCAGGCGTTAAACCGGGCGGAGCCGGCCCGGTATCCCGCCGGTCGGCGGGGGGCGCCCTACGCCGGGAGCCTGGAGTAGGGCGGGGCGCAGGCGCATAGGCACCGCACGGGCACTCGGGCAACTGGTGGAACGTGCAACGGTGTTTAGAGTGCTTGCGCCGATGGACGCGGCTGCCCCCACCTAAGCCGGCAGGGTTTGGGGGCCCCTGTCGAGCTTAGGGAGCCGCGCCCGTAGGCCGCCGAACCCCCTCCCCCGGCAATCCGAGGAAGGGGATCGGCTCCAGAACCAGGCAAAGACCGAGGCCGAGCCCACCCACCCCCCAAGCTTAACGCTTACATCCTTCACCATCCTTCACCCGCCTTCAAGCGGGGCTGGGAAGGGGTGGGTGGGCGAGGCGGATGGACTTCGTTGTCGTGGCTAGCAGGTACAGGTTTGCTAGGAGCCGCAACATAAAGTTTGTGGACAAAAAGGTAACGTCGAGCACGTCATACCTATACCGGACGGCGTGGTTCTATGCGACGTATGCGGCGACCCGATAGACCCGCCGATGATAATGCTACTAGTACTGGACGGATACGTGTGGGGCATAATATGCGAGGGGTGCAGGCGCAAGTACCACTACGACAAGCCGCTACTACTATGGAGCGAGTACGAGGAAAAAATGTTAAGGATTGGTGAGTTACCGTGACGGGGGAAAGGGTCGCACGACCCCTCCAAGCAGTAGAGCTAGTTGTTAACTTTGGCACCATCAGGAAAAGGCCTAGGAAAATAATTGTTTCTTAAGAGTTACTAGCGATGCTTTCAGAGGAGGCGAGGAGGGCGGTGATGGACGAGGCGATCGCCGCCAATCAACGGTTTAAAACATTAATTGAAGAATTGTACTGGGACAAGGGCTTATCGTTAAACACATTATCAAAGTTCCTCAACATATCAAATGTTGCGTTATACTGGTGGATGAAGTGTAAGTTAAACATTAAAGTGCGCGACAGAATAACGGCATCACAACTGGCGAGTACAAAGCATGCCAAGCGCGACTTTGATGGCAGTGACGTGGAAAAGCTCGCAACGTGGTTCCTGGCGCACACCGACGGAAGCGTAATACGAAATTATCAACAGGTAGAAGTAATACTGATGACGCCCGACCCGTACTTGGCGCTCCTATTCAAGGAGGTCTTCGGTAAGTACGGGTATGTGGGCGTAGCGCCACATAGGAACGATAAAGGAGAGTATATGTGGGAACTATGGATTCTGCTGCCGCTCAGGAGCTACTGGTGGCTCCTTGAGCGACGTACTCCAACGCATATAGATAGCAATGAAAAGCTCTACAGCGCGCTCAACATAACTGTTGACGCCGAAGGCTCACTGTGTGCACGAAGCCATAAAGGAAGGGCCACGGAGTTCAAGGTTGTTCTATACAATGAGAAGGTGTACGTCGTTGAGCCGTTGTACGGGGCACTTAAGCAGCATGGGTACAGAGTACACCTTTACACAACGCCTAAAGGAAAAGCGACAAACTATGGACGTTCCAATAACGATTACTACTACATCACGGTCTGCGCCAAAGCCCACGTTAAGCGCCTTTTAGAAAACGTTGAGCCAGTTCTTCCACATAAACGGCTTAAGGTATACTTAATTAAGAGCGCCTTAAGGGATCCGAGTAAACCAGTGTACTGGAGCGCCATCGAACCGGTGTATAGTGAGGGCGAAGCTGTTTACAAGGAGGTGCTGAGGGAAAGCAAGCAAATTTCGAAGAGCCTCTACGAGCGGTGGCGAACGTTAACCGGAAAACGCGGGCGGAAGCAAATTACGTATACGCAGTGCGAAGAAGAAAGAAACGAGCTTAGAGCCGAGGCATGGAGAGCTCTTGAAGCATTAAAGATGAAATATGATGAAAGGTTTAAAGAGCTTGAAAAGCGTATTGAGGCTTACTTCCGAGCCCAAAAGCCCCTTAAACGCTATGAGGTGTGTTTTAACTTCCTTGAGTTTATTATGCTTAGCGTCGTTATGGATGTCTTTTATCCGGTTTATTGCCGTTTACCGGTACTCCTTATCTAGGCCTTAAGGATAGCTCAAAAGGTAAACGGGGATTTAAGTATAAGCAGATGCTAAACCGGCTAGCGACAAAGACCTTTACAGGTGCTTTAAGCCGGTTGATGATAAAAGGTAGACTATAACGGTTTAACCAGCGTCGCGTATGGGAAGCTTAAGGGGAATTAATTGAAGGTTAAGGATGATGGTTAAGTATTAAAATTTGGAGAACGTTTATTAGCGGGTGTTCAAGCTGTTCGAAGCAAAGAAGGCTTATTATCAAGGATTAGAATTTTTAGTGTACGAGGATGTCTATCAACCAGCTGAGGATAGCTACCTTGTAGCTGATAACTTAGTAGTACGTAATTCTGAGGAAGTTTTAGATATAGGGACAGGTTGCGGAATAATAGCGATATTAGCAGCCCGTAAGGCCAGGAGGGTTATAGCTGTAGATATTGATGAGGTGGCAGTTGAGTGTGCCAAAGAGAATGTTAAAAGGCATGGCCTTGAAGCTAAGGTTGAGGTCAGACTTGGAGACCTCTTTAATCCACTTCACCCATGGGAAAAATTTGACCTTATCGTGTTTAACCCTCCCTATCTTCCTGTTGAGAACGGAATTAAAGCTTGGAGTGGCGGCGTGAACGGTAGGGCCGTTATCGATAAGTTTTTAAGTGAAGTAAAACGTTTCTTGAAGCCACACGGCAGGATACTATTACTCCAATCGTCCCTTTCCGATATAGAAAAAACGTTTACGATACTTAAAGACTTAAACTTTAAGTTTAAGGTTATAGCTTCTAGAGACTTTTTCTTTGAACGCTTAGTGTTAATAGAGGCAGAGGTAAGTTCTGAGTCGTTCGTTTAACATTGATTGTATGTATTTTGTAATACGCATCCGCTAACCCATTGATTAATCTAAGAAGCACTCGTACTCTTCGGCAAACTTTTGAGTATGCAAAGCTTCCTGTGACAGCCTTCGTAATCATTACGTTGTCTTAGACCGAGAAAGGATGTTAAGAGCTAAATTTACCCTACGAAGGGTACCTACAAGAACGGATGCTTCCTTTCTTGATATGAAAGCTCTACCCATCATGCTTCTGAACACCCTTACGGCTTGTTTTTTCTTATGTATTGGCATATTATCGAGTTTTTGTACAATTTCTTCAAAGTACCTTAGAAGCCTGTTTTTAACGTCAATAGAGGGCGCTGGTGAGTAAGAAACTTTACCGATTAGCCGCATGTTATGTATATATATTTCATAGAGCACGATGGCTGCGGCGTTAACTATGTTTAAAACGGGGTAGGCGCGGTTAGCAGGTATCGTGACTATGATGTCGCAAAGCGCTAGCTCTTCATTAGTTAGTCCAATGCTCTCTCGACCAAATATTATAGCAACTACACCACTGAAACTGGATAGTTTTGTGGCCAACTCGCTAGGGAAAATCGCTACCCTCGTAACGTTACCTGGTCTGGCAGCAAGTTTTGCTGTTGTCCCCACTACCATGTTAACTCCTCGGAGTACCTCAGTAATGTTATTTACGATCTGGGCCTCATCAATAACATCGACACCGTGGGCCGCGTAAAGTTTCGCATCGTGCTGCCACTTCTTTAGCTTGGGATTAACCAGGTAAAGTTTGTTAAAACCGAAGTTCTTCATGACACGCGCCACTCCGCCTATATTGCTGGGCCACTCAGGTTCAACGAGCACCACCCGTAGGTCCATAGGTTATCTCCTGGATAATTAAGGGGGATTACAGGTTTTTAAATTCGTACTAGGATTAGCTAAGGTAAAGCTTAAGAACGGCTTTTTAAGCTTAAGCTTAAGGGGATAATAAGTGCCATTACGACCTAACCGTTGCTATAGGGTTGGAATGGGGTTACCTTACACGAGGAAGGAATATATGGGTGGAGTACCCCAGCCTAAGATAACTAAGTTTAGCATGGGGAATCCGTCCGGAAGCTTCAACGCAAAATTAGAGTTAGTAGCTAAAGAGGAGGGGCAGATCCGGCATAACGCACTGGAAGCTAGCCGTATGATGGCAGGGAAGTACTTAGAGTCCAATTTAGGTGCTCAAAACTTTTACATGGTCATTCGTCCTTACCCTCATATAGTCCTACGCGAGAATAAGATGATGGCTTTTGCTGGCGCGGATCGTCTTCAAGATGGAATGAGGTTATCCTTCGGCGACCCAGTAGGGACCGCTGCACGTGTAAAGGCTGGGGATACCATAATATCCATAAATATTAGATCAGATAAAGTGGAGGTAGGTAAGGAAGCTTTACGCCGAGCTGCCGCTAAACTCCCTATCCCTACTAGGATAGAAGTTAAAGTTCTATAATGAGCCGTCTAAAAGCTTCTGAGCTATTGTTAAAACTTCGATGCGTTAGGTTAACTAATTAACTAATTATTGGGATTTTTCGAATAAGTTGAGTAGAAAAACCTTAAGGATACTGACGATGCTAGTGCTAACTGTTACGATGGTAGTAACCTCAATAAATTCGAGATTAAAGGGGAGGACGTACTTAACGAGCCCTTCATTAATAGCACACTATAAAACGACTTTAAGCATTCCTTTTTCCCTTCTCGGCATGCCTCCGTTTACCCGAGCCCTTAAGCCTTTCCATGCGCTTATTAACGTGATTTTAGCGATGTAAACGGTCAATACTTAAAATACTTAAAAGGCCTTTCATCGTGATCGATAACACTTACCCTTGCCTTTAGGGCTTCATTAACAAGGTTAGGGTTGAAGCTACTAATACTTCAAACCGATGAACTTCATTTAGAGAAGAATGTGAAAGCTTATAAGAACTATAACCTTTCTAGATAGATTGAGAAGCTGAGATTATGGTTGAGGAATACGTAGTTTGGTTCGAGTATTTGCGTAAGGAGGACGTCCCCAAGGTAGGAGGAAAAGCAGCAAACCTAGGGGAATTAATTAATGCCGGCATCCCCGTTCCTCCCGGATTCGCCATTACCGCTCAAGCTTACAAGAGCTTCCTTGAAAGAACAGGATTAGACGTGAAGATACGTGAAGCGTTAAGTAAGAGCATTAAGGATCCAACTGATCCTAAGCAGACTGAAGAGGCGAGTCGGGTTATTAGGTCATTGATAGAGGGAAGCGAGATCCCCCACTCCATTAAGGAAGCAATAGTAAAAGCGTACCGAGAACTAGGAAGAAGGTTGAACCTTGAAAACCCTTTAGTGGCTGTGCGTTCAAGCGCTACGGCGGAAGATTTACCTGACGCTAGCTTCGCGGGCCAACAGGAAACATTTCTAAACGTATCGGGAGAGGAGGAGCTATTAAGCAAGGTTATTAAGTGTTGGTCGAGCTTATACACACCAAGGGCGATTTTCTACCGGAGCCAAAAGGGTTTTTCGCATGAAAAGGTCTTTATAAGCGTAGCTGTGCAGAAAATGGTTAATTCCAAGGCCGCGGGGGTTATGTTCACGATACATCCAGTTACTGGTGATCCTAACAAGATAGTCATAGAGGGATCGTGGGGCTTGGGGGAGGCGGTCGTTGGAGGATCCGTTACCCCTGACAGGTTCGTAGTTGATAAGCAGACCTTAAAAATCCTTGAAAAACATGTAGTTGAGAAACCCGCAGAACTCATCAGGAATCTGAGCACTGGTAAGACTGAGTGGAGTGAAGTACCACCTGAAAGGAAGAAGGCTCCTTGCTTAACCGATGAAGAGATTGTAGAGCTAGCCAAGACGGCTAAGAAAATTGAAGATCATTACGGACGTCCTCAAGACATTGAGTGGGCGATTGATTGTGATTTACCGTTCCCCTCCAATATCTTCATAGTGCAAAGCAGGGCGGAAACAGTATGGAGTGCGAAGAAGGCTAAGCTTGAAAAGGCCCCAGGGCTTGGAGCGATGGCTAAGTTGAAAGCAGTAGTGAAGGGGCTACCGGCATCCCCTGGAATAGCTGTTGGTAAGGCAAAGATAGGTATGAGCCCCGAGGAGGTAGCTAAGATCTTTAGTAAAGGTGACGTTCTTGTAACTAGGATGACCAACCCCGATTGGGCAGCTTATATGAAGATGGCGAGCGCCATAATAACTGATGAAGGCGGTATGACTTGTCATGCAGCCATTGTTAGCCGGGAATTAGGTATACCCTGTATTGTTGGAACCGGAAATGCAACTAAGGTTCTACGTACCGGTCAACTGTATACTGTTGATGCGAATGCGGGGGTTGTTTATGAAGGAGAAGGTATTGATAAAGAGCCTTCAGTAGCACCTACCTTCTTTACGTCAAAACTGGCTCCGGAGTATGTTCCTATAACAGCAACTAAAGTTTACATGAACTTAGGCGTACCAGAGAAGATAGAGGAGTATAAGGACCTACCCTTTGACGGAATAGGGCTGATGCGTATAGAATTCATTATAGCCGATTGGATTGAAGAGCACCCCCTCTATCTAATAGAGGTGGGGAAGGCGGAGAAGTTCGTTAATAAGCTAGCTGAGGGTATATCGATGGTGGCTCGTGCGATACGGCCAAAGCCTGTTGTAGTGCGTTTTTCGGACTTTAAAACTAACGAGTACCGTATGTTAAAAGGCGGTGAGAAGTATGAACAGGTAGAGAACAATCCCATGTTAGGTTACCGAGGGGTTTCGCGCTATATTTCACCACAGTACCGTGAGGCCTTTAAGTTAGAGTGTAAGGCCATTAGGAAGGTCCGTGATGAATATGGTCTTAGGAACGTATGGGTGATGCTACCTTTTGTAAGGACCACTTGGGAAGTTGAAAAGTGCCTTGAAATTATGGAGGAGGAGGGGCTTACACGTACACGCGACTTTAACATATGGATAATGGCTGAGGTTCCATCAGTTATTTTCCTGGCTGACGAGTTCTGTAAATATGTGGATGGATTTAGTATTGGCAGTAATGACTTAACGCAGCTTATACTAGGAACCGATAGAGATTCACAAGTTTTACCTAGTCTTGACCCGAGGTATTTTGACGAGCGTGATCCAGCGGTTAAGCGTGCGATAGAGCACCTCATTAAGGTTGCACATGAACATGGAGTAACCGTAAGCATATGCGGTCAAGGCCCAAGCGTTTATCCAGAGTTCACGGAGTTCTTAGTGCGGTGCGGAATTGATAGTATTAGCGTAAACCCAGACGTCGTCATACAAACCAAGCGTTTAGTGGCAAGCGTTGAACAAAAAATCTTATTGGAGGGCGTCATAAGTAAGAGGGTACAAGGTCTTAAGGAAATATTTACCTCTAAATGACTTTAGCGTGTAGTGCGACGCCATAACTAGGTACAATAACAACAGTTTCGACGGCTCTATTAATAAGTTTCCACTAACTTTAGTGGAGGAGGCTAAATATTTTCTTAATTTTAAGAAAATGGAGACCCTATGGCAATAAAGTCGCTTCATCTGATCTTTTCTATTTTTATTGCTTCCACATTAATCCTGGAGAATGTGGTAGCATCAGATGTTGCTAACGTGACTCGTAATGCCGTTGACTCTATCTTTAAAGTTATGGAGATTGGCGTATTTTATTTAATTACAAAACTTACATCGTTTATTCTCACTCTAATGCGAATTACCTACTTCGTGGTCGGGCTGATTGGAGTCTTATTATGGGGAAGCGGATTCTCGGGTTACAGAGGCAGGAATATGATAGTGAGCGCCATAATCATGGCTGTTATATCGGAAGTAGCAGCCACCATACTCCATTAGAAGCAAAGGTAAGAAACGCTAATTCTAATGTATTCTCTGCCAGAAGTAGAGGTTAAGCTTGACGTCTAAACCCACGTTTCTACTGGAGTTTCAAGCCAGGAAAAGCTTAATCGACTAGATTTAAAATCAGCATTTCCACCGAAGGTCCCAGTAGAAACCAGTAAACATTTAACCATCAATACCTCCTCTAGCTTATTGGCTAACTTAAGCAGATAGTCAATCTCTCTAATTTCGTTGGGCTTTGTCGTAGAGAAGGGCTTCTCTTAGGTTGGGTTTAGTATGATGTAGCCTATCTTCTTTGAGGCCCTATGATCTCCCCTCTAGGTATGTCTTTCCTGAATCTTAGTATTAGGATCTAGTTGAAGGCTTAACCTTTCTACGGGGTAGGCCTTAGCGATTAAGATCAAATACTGATTGTTCTAGGATTTATCGAGCCACATAGCGGCCCCTTCTCCTAATATCTTGAACCCTCTTTAAAACTAGAGGTGCTAGGTCGGCAGCTACTTCTTGATATCCCTGCATCACATAATCAAAGCACTTCCTCGCAACCGTTGGATGAGTGCTTTCCAATGCGCGCAGCATTAAGTGAAGGTCGACGCCTCTAGCCTCTATGGACTTTGAGTATTCACCCAACCCAAAGTCTATTAAAAAAACTTTTCTATTTGTATCGCTTAGGATCATGTTGGAGGTTGTTAAATCTCCATGAACTATACCATTTAAGTGCAACTTAGCTATAAGGGAACCTACTTCTTTAAAGAGTTGAAGCCTCCAGTGCTCATCGCAAGTCGTTATAAGTTGTTTGAGGGTTAAACCTGGTATGTATTCCATGACTATTGTTGTCTCTGGAATATTAACTTCGTAAATGGTGGGTACCGGGATGCCTAATGTCTTAGCTGAAGATATAAGTTGGGCTTCATGGATTGTGCGGTATCTTCTTAACTCTAAATCTAACGACGGTACTCTATAGCTTTTTATAACCCTCCGCTTAGCGATTACCTTTAAGCCGTACCAATCCTCAAGGTAAAGGTAAGCTTCAGCCCCCTTCTTTAATAGGAAAGAACCCCCCTTTACGTCATTAGACTTTTCTCCATGGAACTTCGACTTCATCGATCCTCCACCTAGGCTGAACGAAGCTTTCCTCAATATTATCACTCATACAAAACTTGTGCGCCAAAGCACCCGTCCAAGCTATCATAGCACCATTATCACCTGCATACTGCTTAGGGACTACTAAGAAGAGGGCGTCGTGCTCCTTAGCTATGATGCTAAGCTTCTCTTGAAGGCGTTTATTCGCCGCGACCCCACCGGTTAATAGCAACTCCTTCTTCTCGGTATGCGCTAAAGCTCTTTCAGCTACTTCAACCAGCATGTCGAAAGCTACTTCCTGAGAACTATAGCATACATCTTCTATGGATCCTCTTTCCTTAAACCTCCTCTTAGCTGCCGTTAAAAGCCCGGAGTAGGAAACATCTTGACCCTTAACCACGTAGGGTAAAGGAAGTAAGTGTTTACCCTTTTCAGCTAACTTTTCTATTATCGGTCCTCCTGGGTGGGGAAGTCCTAATTCACGTGCTAAGACGTCAAGAAAATTCCCTAAAGCTATATCTAGTGTCTCACCAAAAACCCTATACCTGCCTTCCGCGTAAGCTGTAATCATAGTGTTTCCGCCGGAAACGTATACGGTTAGTGGATCACGAGCCCCTGTTAGTAAGCGTCCGATCTCAACGTGCGCTATACAGTGGTTAACGCGTATAAGTGGTTTACCTAGCGATAATGCTAAGACTCGAGCTACCGTACATCCCGTTCTAAGGCACGGGCCAAAGCCTGGGCCGAAGGAAGCAGCTATCGCATCAATGTCCTCTAATGAAGACTTCGCTTCAGCTAAGGCTTGCTTTAAAACCTTTACGGCTACTAAGCTATGGTGTTGAGCACTATCTCTAGGATGTATACCTCCTTTTAATGGTACATAAGTATCGTTTACGTTTGCTAATATCTCCCCTCTATCAGTTACAATGCCGACCCCGTACGTATGGGCGGTGCATTCTATACCTAAAACTTTAACCATTTCGGATAGACCCCTATGGGGGACCTTCAACCATATGATGGAAAACCCTTACATATAAGTTAAGATTAAGGATAGAAAACCGTCAAACCTTAATAAACATGGAAGGCCCCCAATAAATTAATGTATCGCTACAAACATCAACATGGTATGTGGCACCTCATCCTTTTGTATTAAGATCCTCATAAGAGGCTCTACGCTCTCCTACTTAAGAGCCCCTTAAGCAACCCAAGCAAACTGGTGTACTGGGAAGACATTAAGCTTATATATAATGAGATTAAGAGGACATACGAGGAGGTACTGGCAGAAAGCAAGACGATGGTCGAAGCTTTCTACGAGCTTTGGCAGAAAATAAGGGAAGGAGCAACGACGGAAAGAAATGACAAAGGAGGCTTGCGACGATCTACGCCTTGTCCTCCAGTGTCAGATATGGATGGCGCTGGAGCTATTAAGGGCAAAATATGACGCAAGGTTTAAAGAGCTAGAGGAGCGTATTAAGGCTCACTTCGAGCCCTTAAGCTCTCCATACGCGACTCGCTTCAATAGACCTAAAACCAAGGTTAATAGGACTGTAGTAAGTAAGAGCTGATAATAAGAGCTGGGCCGTTATCTGCAAGGACAACGGGTAGGTGATTAAAAGGATGGGTACTCCTCTCATAGGTATTGTGGGTAAAACTAATGTCGGTAAGACGACGCTTTTCTCAGCACTTACCCTGGTTCCAGCTAAAATAGAGAATAGACAGTTCACAACAATTGAGCCTAATGTGGGTATAGCTTACGTGAAAGCTCCTTGCGTCTGCAAGGAGCTTAATGTCGCTGATAATCCTAAGAATTCCCTTTGTATTAACGGAACACGTTATATCCCAGTTAAGGTGATGGACGTCGCAGGGCTTATTCCAGGTGCACATAAAGGGTTAGGCCTTGGCAATAAGTTCTTAGATGAACTTAGGACTGCGGATGCTTTAATCCACGTGGTTGATGCCGCTGGTTCCACGGACGAGGAAGGGAAACCCTGTGAACCGGGGTCTCGTAATCCTTTAGACGATGTAAAGCTCATAGATGATGAAATAACCTTTTGGATTGCGGGAATCGTAAAAAGGGACTGGAATCAAGTAGTAAGAAGGGTTGAAGTTTTAAAGGAGAATTTCACCGAGGTTTTAACACTAAGGTTAAGCGGGCTTTCTTTAAAGAAAAGTCACGTGGTTCAAGCATTAAGAAAGGCTGGAGTCGATATTAAAAAGCCAAGTAGTTGGGTTGAAGATGACTTTTTCTCCTTTTCTAGGGAGTTAAGAAGGATCGCTAAGCCTATTATAATAGCAGCTAATAAAGCGGATGTTTCAATAGCTGAAAAGAATATAGATCTACTTAAAGCTGAGGTTAAGGATGCTATCGTGGTACCCTGCTCAGCAGAAATTGAACTTGCGCTTAGAAGGGCTGCCGAGAAAAAGCTCATAGCTTATGATCCTGGCGCTAACAGCTTCACAGTTATCAGTAATCGCTTGACTGATGAGCAACAACGAGCATTAGACAGGATTAATAAATTTCTTAAGCGGTGGGGAGGGACAGGGGTTCAAGACCTGTTGAATATAGTTTACTTCAAGTTGCTTGATATGATCGTAGTATACCCGGTATCGGATCCTATAAAACTGACCAATCATGAGGGAAGCGTGCTACCGGATGCGTTGCTTGTTCCACGTGGTACTACGGTTAGGGAGTTAGCAAGAATTATCCATGAAGAATTAAGCAAAGGATTTCTATTCGCAATCGATGCCCGCTCTAAGCGCAGATTAAATGCCGACTACGTGCTAAATGATCGAGATGTAATCACCATAGTTTCTACGTATGGAAGACGGTAAGAAAAAAATAGGGACAAATTATTAAGGGTCCCTTAACCTAAAAAGGGTTAGGGTTAAGGCTGGTCAGTAAGGTGCTGGAACTGGACGAAGACGAGTTTAAACGGAAATTTCCAAAACTCTACGAAGAAATTAAGCAAGAAACAAAGCGTTATCCTCTAATAGACCTACTTGAGGATAGACCTCCACTAATCCCTGACGCTATCGATTACTTAAGACGTTGTAAAAGTAACGAAGAGGCTGAAGAGGTCATTAACTACTTAGAGAGGACTAAAGAAATTAGCGTTGAAAGAGCTAACGAGCTAAGAAAGCAATTACGCAGTGAAGGCCTTAAATCATTCGGAAGCTATAAGGGTCCTTATTATTACTCGTGTAAATACTTAAAGAACCTTAATATTAAGAAAATCCAACGTAAACCTCCCTAAGAAGCTTCAAGTATTCCTTAATTTTCATTAGATACTCCTATTTTAAACCTCGCGTCAGAGTCGATAAGAATTTGCTTTTACTGTATCCCCACCCCCCATAAGCCTTAACCGTAGCTACTTCGTTCGCACCGCTTTCGACTTTTAATGTTAACAAGGTAGCTTAATGTGGGCTTAGCGATCCTCCTAGGTTGAGAGCTAACTTTCACTCTCATTTACCTTCTCCTTTTAGAAGTAACTTTGATTTACGTACTTCAACTCTGCGTAAAGGACAAATTTTTTTAGCGGTATTAAACGCTTCAGAGGCCACTTTCCCTAAAATCATTTCTCTGACAAATTCATCGAAGTTTAGCTTGGCTGATTTTTGTTCAACAACTTCGCGCATAATCTTCCTAATGGCTTTTTCTTGAGAACTTTTTACTCGTTTTTGAGTTATAGCCATTATCGTTACCCTTAGCAGAAAACCATCCTTAGTGAGGACGTCGAATATACCATCAATCTTTGAGCACCCCCGTCTAATTAGACTCCTTAAATAGTCCCTTGTTAAGTCATGTCCCTTAAAAATAGTGTACGCCTTTCCGTCTTCAACCTTATCTATTTGAAATAACAATTTTATGTGTTGCTGGGAAATATCACCAGTAAGCGTGAAAAAGTTAACCCACAGCGTCCGCTTTATCAACTTGTCAGGAGAAGACGCGAAAACCTCACCCACCTCGGTAAGCGCGAAGGCGGTAGGGGCCAGTACTTTAAAGCGTGCCTTAACCATAGCCTTTACTAATTTCCTACTAAATGACCCGGACAAGTTTTATAGCCTCTTTGTAATTAGATTTATGAAGCCTATTAAAACCATTAAGGCCACCTTAACGCTAAGAAATAAGCTAGGATATTAACTTTTACCATCGTGCTCGGCTATATCCATATCTCCTCATAGGGTTAACTGACAGCAGAGCTAAAGTGGTGCTGGATTATATTAACTACGTAGTGTCAAACGCTGGTTTTAAATTTAACCGGTTAAGCCTTTTTCCATTTGAAACTCCACTAGGAATGTAAGTTGAACCATTAAACCTAGTCTCTACTTCTGCTGGAGAATTTAAGAAGAAGGTTAGGTTCAAGATCGGCTGTTTTCGCTGAAGACCCAGTAGAAACGTGTAAACCTTAGGCTATTTCAAAGAGGCTTGAGTAAAGTGTTAAGCGTAACTTGAACTATCATCTTCAATTCATGGACTAACCACTTAAACTTTTTTTATTATAGTTGACATGAGGCTCCTAGATTTAAAGGTATATAGCTTTCATGGCCAAGTAACAATCTTTATCGGTTGAGGTAGTTTCTTTATGGTGTTTCGTAGCGTTTTAGGCCATTCATCAAAGTCGAAGCCATATTGCGCTAATATGGCTGTGGCCCAGCGCGTTAAACCGTGACCTGTACACCCAGTCCATAGTTCCTTTCCTTTAACCTCCCTTATCTTAAAGGCTTTAACGTAATGTTGCATATGTATGTTACATGAACTTATTTCCAGCCATTCACTTTGTTCTCTTGGTCCTCTGTATGGTAAGTAGCATTCTATATCTAGAGCCGGTATCGACTTTGATGACGATATGTCTATGGTTCTCTTCTTAGCTTCTTCGGGGGCTAAGTAGAAAGGGGCTCCGACCGTTAGCCTCCATTCGAGCTCTAAATCTTTATTCACCAGCTCAATCGTAGCCTCCACTATTTTATCTCTTATTTCTACAACTTGGTCAGGGGTACCGAGGTAAACCATCTCCATCCGCCAGAATTCATTAGTTCTGGCTAGCCCTTCCACTCCTCCAGCCTCATTTCTCCAGGTCCATCCACCCATGCAGTCAAATACCTTTATGGGTAGGGATTCCGCTCTAACAAGCTCACCACTGAAGAATTGATAAAAGGGTGGGCATTGAACGGCATCTAATACATATGATGGTGGAGGTAGTATCGATTTTAAAAGGTCGGTTCGTAAGATTCTTCTAAGAGCGTATTCCTTTTTAAACTCTTCGAAAGCTTCAGGATCTCTAGGCGGCGTACAAACGTAAAACATGCCTTCAGGTAGATGTTCTACGTAAGTTGATAGCTTCTCTAAAACCGAAAAAGGCAGTAATCGAGGGAAAAACCATTCTTGAAAGTCTAACGGTATACAGACCTTATTCGTGATTAAATCTCTGATAGCCTTTAGAAGCGCCGTAATGGGCGCTGTCAGTATCCATTGTCCTCGAGCTGGGAATCTTTTGATCCAGCCAAGCTTTTCAGCAACTACAGAAACTTCCTCTCTAAATTTTATCGACTTAGGCGGAGAAGACTTTAACACGTATCCAAAGCTCACTAAAGTTGCCTTAGGTGTTAATGGTACAACCTTAGGACGTATTAATAGTTTAAGCGCACGATCAATAACTCTATCTAGAATATCTCGTTCCGTTAACTCTTGGAACGTTAAGACCAAGAACGAGTCTTTTAATATTACAGTACCCGTGGCTCCTATGATTTTTTGCGCATCTACGCTTGGAGCAACCTCATCTCTGGGTATGGATATTTCATACTCGTCAATTATAAGACCGCGAACTCCAACTTTTAATCTACTACCCAAGCGCTCTGCGAGGTATTTTTTAAGCCTTAGGAGGGCATCATGCGCTCTAACGTACCTCCCTGACTCTAACTCCAGTTTTAGCTTATTTTCAGCTAGTAACCAGTTAACTAGTTTAGCTCCCTCACCCTCCTTCCCCTTCGGCGTTCCTTTGGTGAGGAGAGGGCTTGCCAGATTTAAAGCCTCATTAATCTCGTTCTTAGCAGATTCGATAGGCGTGCTAAATTCTATGGAGGCCTTAAGCCTAAACCGCACGCTGTTCACGCTCGACTACTTTTTGAGCGTAAGGTTAAAACGCTTTCTGCTAACTTCAAGTTAACTAAAAGGTCGTCTATAGTTGATATAATCGTTCCGAGGTCTGCATGTTTAACATGCATGATTAAACTTCTACCTGAAACTTCGCCCTCCACTTTAAGGGGTGGAGGCGCCTTCAGGTTGTCAGGGTTTATAGCCCCTAATAGGATGTCCGCTACCTCTTTATTAACACATGTTATAGTAATTTCAACACCAACTTTTAACACCACTTTGCTCATCCACCTCTTAATGGTATCATTAACTTTTTAGGTAAATATTAAAACAGGAAAACAATCTCTAAGCTAAGCAGGGCTTTTCTTTAATGGTTAAAAGGTGTGCATCGTAGTCCGCGTTCCTCTATATTACGGGAAGCTTTTCGGGCTTGTACTCGAAGCTTGGCGGTAAAACCCCTTCTCTTTTGTAGTATTTAATAAGCCTATGAATTTTGGATTCAGTTAATTGAAGACCTCTTTGTGAAGACTTATCTTTAGGGTGTTCCTCGAGGTGGCGCCTTATGGTGGACGCCCTTTTGATTAGATTACTTAGATCTTCAGGTAGCATTGGAGCTAGGTTCTTCTCTCGCAGAAATTTTGTTAGCTTTACCTCCATCATTTCCTTTAGTGATGGTACCGCGTACTGATCTCTTAAGATGGTACCTATCATTGATGGCTGGTACCCCTTTTTCGCCAGTTCCATGATTAAACCTCCTATCTGGTCCGTACTCATGGTGCAAATGGTTTTAGCATCGCTTGAGAGAGGTCTTGTCGAGTGTGATTTCCCCTTCCGCTTGCTTTTCTTCACGGTTTACACCAACGTATGAAAGAGGTTAAATGAGGGGTTTAATTAATCTTTTTGAGAAAAAGTGAACGATTTGGTATTCGTTAGCTTAAACCGAAGAAAGGTGGACGAGGTATGCGCGATACTTGCGATGTACTCTATAAGGGTTAGCGTAGCTAACGTAAAGAGGAAGGAGGTTCAATCAGATAGCCTTGAGGAAATAGCTCTCGAAGGCGCTAGGTATGCCGCTTCACTTATTTTACGCCCTGTCATAATCGAGGATGCAGGTCTCTTTATAAAGAGCTTAAACGGGTTCCCTGGTCCTTATTCCTCTTACGTGTTCAAAACTATAGGTAATAAGGGGATACTAAGGCTGCTAGAAGGCGTAGAGGATCGTAGCGCCGTGTTTAAGTCCGTTGTTGCTTATTGTAAGCCTGGGCATGAACCTTTATGTTTCCTTGGAGAGGCTGAAGGCTGGATCAGTAATAGTGAACGAGGAGAATCGTGGGGCTTTGACCCCATCTTCATCCCTAAGGAGGGAGAAGGTATGACGTACGCTGAAATGGGTTATTTAAGAAAGAATATGATTTCACATCGCAAAAAAGCTCTTGAAAAATTTGCCCACTGGTACCTCAATCAAGTTAAATAGGCAAACCCCACGAAATGAATATAAAGAGACTAAGAGACATTAGGTGGGGCTTGAAGGCCTTGTCCAAAAGACCCGTTGAGGCTGGAACTTTAAAACCTGGAGCGTACGTGATCATCGATAACGTACCCTGCAAGGTCGTGGAGGCTGAGAAATCAAAACCGGGCAAACATGGCAGTGCAAAGGTTAGAGTTATAGCAATAGGGCTTTTTGACGACGTTAAAAGGTCAATGGTGGTACCCGCTGACCAAAAGGTGGATCAACCCATAGTAGAGAAGAGGACAGCACAAGTCATATCAGTTCTACCTTCATCCATCCAACTAATGGATTTAACCTCTTACGAGGTTTACGAGGTGCCCAAAGAGGCTATAGAGGCAAGTATAATGGAGCGCCTAACCCCTGGTATTGAAGTTGAGGTTTGGGACGTAATGGGTATTAAGCGAGTAGTGCGCACTAAGTAGTATTAACCCCTTCACGTAGGGATTATCTTATGGGGCAAGCAAGCATCGGTTTAGTCTCAAGAACGGACTCAGCTGAAGCTTTAAACATTGCGAACACCATTCTCAGATATCTACATGAAAAAGGTGTGAAATGGTGCGTAGAGAAGGAGACGGCTAACGTGTTAAAGCTACATGAAAAGGCTGTGCCTTTAAACGAGATGGACGCAGATGTCATAGTTGTGATCGGTGGCGATGGAACCCTGCTAAGAGCGTTTAAAAATATACCGAAAGCTTCAAGGCCGATTTTAGGTATAAGAGTTGGTAGATCGGGATTTCTGAGCGATATAATGCCTGAAAACGCGCTGCAAGCTATTGAAGAAGTGTTGAAGGGTAATTACCAAGTAGAGGTTAGAGCACGGCTTAGAGTCACGGTTAATGATAAGGTTACGGACGCCTTAAATGAAGCGCTTATAACTTCAAGCAGACCCGCTAAAGTTATTGGTGTTAAGGTGCTTACTGATAATACCTTAATATTTGAAGGATGGTTGGACGGTGTGATATTCGCTACGACGACTGGGGCAACCGGGTACGCGTTATCAGCGAACGGACCTGTGGTGGATCCCGATCTCGACGTCATCGTAATGGTGCCCATCAACCCATTAAACCTTAGCCTCAGGCCCTTCGTAATTTCAATTAACAAGAGGTTATCATTAAAACTAGTAGAACCCAGCCCCCCTGCGAATATAATAGTTGATGGTTATAGCTTCTTAAACGTTGGAGTTAAGGAAACTGTTAATATTTTTAAATCCCCTCAACCGGCTACCTTCTTACGGCTTCATGCCTACAGAAGGGACTTCTACGAGAAGTTACGTGAGATCCGAATGAGAATGACGTAGGCAGTTAGTTTTTGGTAGGTTTAATTATTGATCCTACTCGCATCCCTAATGCTGCACGTAATACGTTTTGAGGCACCCCTCCGTTCACAACTTGAACAACTATACGGCTACGCTCTATAATCTTTAATGAAACCTGGTCAAAGAGCTTGAATGTTCCAGCTAAGGCTGCACCATGATATAGGAGTTGAGCTAAATCCTGATAGCTTAATTCCTCTATTCTTTTAGCAGTAGGGTCTAGCTTTGGATCACTAGAGTAAACGCCATCTACATCAGTAGCTATAATGAGGGGGGAAGATGTTAACTCTGATATTAGGGCAGCAACAGCCGTCGTTGATTGCCCTGGTTGCAGGCCTCCACACACAATAACCTTTTCCGGTCTAGTTATTAGATCCTTTAACTCTTCGTAGCTTTGCGGAACTCTAGGGTATGCTAAATCCTTGAGGGCGGCGACCATTAAGTTTGCGTTTAACCTTGAAACCCAAATACCTATTTCATCGCAAAATGCTTCAGTTGCACCCAGAGATCTCGCTACACTTATAAGGCGACGAGCGTATTCACCGCCACCAACCACGATGTAGGCCTTAAAACCTTTACTAATTAACTCCCTAATGATGTTATTATATTCGTGTAAAAGACGTTCAAAAGCGGTAGAAGAAAGTATGTGTCCGCCTATTTTAATAACTATTGATTTCAAGGTGCCTCATTAAGATGAAAGGTTAAGGGCTTAAATGGTTTATGGTTTTTACCAATATTAGCTGGGGTAAAATTGCTTGTTTGATATCAATAGCAACGAAGCGTGAAAACTATGAGTGTTAGAAGGGCTTTAGAGCTCGACGTAAGTCTTAATCTTCATCTCCAGCCCGCTAAATTTAGTGTTGAATTTTTCTTTGAACTGTTCTAACGCTTCTTCATGCTTTGTCCTCCAGAATAGAGTTCATCTTTTTTACGAGGCCGACGCAAAACTCCACCACCTAAATTGACTGGTCAAGCCTCGTCAAGATCTTGTAATAGGTCCTGTAATAATTAAGCTTGCTTTCATCATCAACATTGTAGGGTAAGTTGATGAAACTTAAGTAACTATCTCGCTAAGCATGCCCTTTTTAATAGCCCTAGAAACCTCTAGGGCTATGCGATCCCCCATGCTTATGCGGCGTTGGTACTTAGCATTCGCGTACTTAGATCCTATCCCTAGGTGGGTATTGGTACCGCCGCCATGCCTTAAAGCAACATCTTGTGTAACTGGTACATGCATGTAAATGTCCGCTCCATCCGGAACATCGTATAGACCAACACTAACGTTCTCGTAAACCTTAACCTTAGGTATTTTAGTCCACGTCATTATAGTTTGCAAGCACCAAGCGCCTATTATCCCTGGAGGCTCATATATCTGGGTGGCTCTAAGGAAAGCATTAGCAACAATGTGAATATCTTTAAGCAGTGATTCCCTTATCGATATATCACCGTGAAAGGTTACCTCAAACGTTAATGGGTAAGGCGTTTTTCCCCAGTTTACTTTTAACTGGACATCGGCTGGAAGCCTAATTACGCCGTCGTGCGTTGTTTCACGTCGTTCATCTATGGAGAGGAGCTCGTTTGCCAAATAGATCCTAGCCTCCTTTAGCGAGTAACCATGGAGCTTTGAGTAGTAAACCTCAGCATCGCCCCAGCTTTCCATAGCATTTAGAGGTGAATAGAAGAAGTTGAAGTTAGCGTGAGGCCCTGGTATGTATTCTTCAACTCTTGCTATTTTCAGCCCTTCTATGTTTAAGTGTCCCATTTCTAGCTCTCTTCGCACCTTTTCCTCTAAGTCCTCGGAGTTAGCAGCAAAAATGAAGCAACGCTCATATCTTCTATAGGCATGCTCGGTTTTTAGTATTAAGGGCTGATTAATCCTCTCTTTAAACTTTATACCGTTATTGGTTAGCTCGAAGTCGAAAGATTTAGGGTATGGTAATCCAGCGGCCTTGGCGTACCAGTAGTAGTCTCTCTCAACCTCACCTCTATTCTCTATTTTAAGCAGCTTTCGTGAACCCATTATCGGAACGCTATATTCCTTCTCTATAACGCTGCAGTGTTCATCACCACCTACGTAAACGGTAAAAGCCCTATTGGGTATTTGGATGCATTGAAGCTCTACAAGCTCGTCGACGTACTTAACAATGTCAGCGTAGCTGTCAAGTATTAAGATTGCGCTTCTCCAATTATCACCCTTTTTCAGTAAAGAGGCTGGATCCTCTACGACCACTAAATCTCTCCTCGTCAACATTGGTAAGTCCTCAATGAACTCTCCTGGCTTCCCTACCATGGGGTTATGTAGGTATATACGGGCCCTATCTTTAGTTACGTAAATTATACTTTTTAAACCGTAATTTCTAGCTCCTTGCCACGCATCTAACGCCGAATGCGAACCTAGGATTAGAAGTTTTGGTTCCTTATACGATCTAGCTACTTCTTGCATTTCGTCGCGCTCAATCAATTACGAGCACCATAGGGCCGATCTGCGGGGGGATTTATAAATTATCACTTCAAGACCCGAAAAGCGTTAACACCAGGTTAAACCTGAAGGCTTCTTTCTTTCAAGTTCACGGGTTATATGGACGTTCTAAAGTTTTGCTTAGAGTCCACCTAAGGATTGCGGCAACACCGCCGAACGATTCTTTTAACGCTTGCCCCTCCTCGGTTTCAGTTGATATTACCTCTACCTGTGCTCCGGTTTTTTCACCTAGCTCTATGAAGTACTCTAACGCGTCTTGACTTGATATTATTGTTGTACCTCCACAGAGGGGGCAGTTCTTAACGCTTTCAAGGTGGCTATTGTAATCTTGGCGCTTAACCACGGCTTCTTTATGCCATCCACAGGAGGAGCATCGCACTGATACGTATATGATGTTTGCATCCTCTGAAAGGAACAGGGTCTTGATCATGCCCTTATTCAGCAGATCAAGTACCTCCAGGTAACCGTAAGAAGTTAGTTCAGGCTTTTTAGCCACATGGTATAGGAAATCGGTAAGAATCTCTTTTTCCCTAACATACCTAAGGTCCCTTAAAACATCCCTTCCACGTTTAACCAGTTCATAAATACCTTCCTCACCTGTGTAGCCTACATCGATAACCCCTACCACTTTATTCTTTAAATCAACTGGTAAGTATTCGCCTTCTAGGAAGGTATTCTTTGTTGGTCCAGGTCCTCCAATGAGCAGACCCTTAAGGTCGCGAATTTGGCCAAACAACTTCTTAGAGTATTCGCCGATCCTCTTATAGAACTCGTGGGCTAATTGCTCAATAACTCGTTCAAACCTACGTGCCGATTGGCCACCTGAGCTATGTTTTCCTGGCACACCTGACGTTATTTTCCCGATGATGTCAAGCCTACGGCCTTTAAGCGTAGCAAAAACAGCTTCCGAGCGATCCATTACTAGTAAACCGTAAACCTCTTTCTCTGCGATCATTTCCTCTAAGAAAGTAACATGGAAGTGTGAATCACAACGGTACAGGTATGTTTTTATGGGTTCCGGTGGTTCAATAACATAGACCTCTAATTTTTCACTACCCGGGGGACCTGTACCTGAAACATAACCGCAAAAGACCGCCAGCCCGTTAGGTGGGGTTTCATTAAAAAGTTTTAACCGCTGTATCGTGGTAGTAATCGCATCTAAGACGTGGTGCCGCGTAGTATCGCTTTTTATATTACTGGCTGTACCATATTCCTCCCTTAATGCTTTGATGACTTCGGAGATAGCTCTCCCAGCGGGAATATAGAGAGAGATAAGTTCTGTCCCTCTACCCTCCTTTGACTTTAACTCCTTTATTATTCTCTCCAGTTTGAAGCGCTTTACTGATGACCTCTTATCAGCAGTGGACATCAAACTTCGCTCCACGATGCCATTTCGGTTTACGATCATTAAAGTGTATAAGGGTTATATAAGCATGCAGACTTAAAAACTGGTTAGGTTTACGTAAACTACGATCAACTTATCCTAGAAACTTAATGAGGGCCGCGGTGGAATAATATGTTTAAACCTAAAATTAAGGATGCGAGAATCAACATCGGTAAGGAGGAAGAGCTATTAAAGATATGGGAAAAAGAAGGAATTTACAAGTTTAATGAGGAAACCGATAAACCGATATTTTCGATAGATACTCCTCCACCCTATGCTTCAGGGCCGTGGCATGTGGGGGCGGCGGCGCACTATGCTCAGATAGATATGATCTCTCGATACTTTAGAATGAAAGGGTTTGAGGTGTTATTCCCCTTCGGCGTTGATAGGAACGGATTACCTGTAGAGGTACAGGTTGAAAAAGAGTATGGTATAAAAGCCCATGAAGTAGACAGAGAGTATTTTCTAAGTCTTTGCTCAAACTTTTTAGATAAAATGGAGAGAGAACTACTTAATATAGCGCGAAGGCTTGGGATGAGTTGTGATTTGCAAAACTACTATAGGACCGATAGTCCCCAGTTTAGAAGTTTAACTCAGGCTACGTTTATTAATCTTTGGAGGCAAGGTTTAATTTATGAGGATAATAGGCCTACGAATTGGTGTCCTGGCTGTAGGACTTCATTAGCTGACGCTGAAATCGACTATATGGAAGAAGAAACTGAGCTAAATTACATTAAGTTTAAGGTCAAGGAGACCACGGAGTACATAATTATCGCGACCACAAGGCCCGAATTAATTTGCTCCTGTGCGGCCGTCCTATTTAATCCTGTAGACCCCCGATACCAACGTTTAGCAGGGCTAACTGCTATAACCCCCATATTTAACGTGGAAGTACCGATAATTCCCCATAGCTACGCTAAGCAGGAGTTCGGAACTGGTTTAGTCATGCTCTGCTCCTACGGTGACTACGCGGACGTAAGGTTGTTCAGGGAGCTCGGTTTAAAGCCTGTTATAGCCATTAATGAAGAAGGAAGGATGAATACAAATGCTGGTCCCTACGCTGGGTTAAAGGTTAACGAGGCGCGGAAAAAAATTATAGAGGATTTAAAGGGCATGGGCTTAATTGTTAAGCAGGAAACGATACGCCACAGGATCCCGATATGTTGGAGGTCAAAGGATCCCATAGAGTTTATAGCAATGCCTGAATATTACTTAAAGCAGTTAGATTTCGTTAACGACTTGAAGGCAATATGTGAACAGATAACCTTTTACCCTCAAGAATCAAAGCGCTTATTGCTGGACTGGATTGATAACCTTTTCACCGATTGGCCAATCTCTAGAAGAAGATATTACGGTACTGAGGTACCTTTATGGTATTGTAAGAGGTGCCGAAAGGCGTTCTTGCCGGAGCCGGGGCGGTACTACCAACCTTGGAAGGAGAAAGCGCCAGTGAAGAAGTGTGATAATTGTGGGTCAACAGAGTTCATCGGGGAGGAGAGGACCTTCGATACTTGGATGGATTCGAGCCTCTCGAGCCTTTACATTTTAGGTTATACACGTAATGAGAGGCTATTTGCGAAGGCCTTTCCATGTACGTTAAGGCCTCAAGGCGTGGACATCGTGAGAAGCTGGCTATATTACTCGCTGCTAAGAGTTTACCAACTATTTAAGAAGCCGGCCTTTAAGTACGTAAGGCTTTCAGGCATGGGGTTGGATGAGAGAGGGGAAGCTATGCATAAATCTAAGGGGAACGTAGTGCACCCAATACCGATAATAAATAAGTACGGCGCTGATGCTTTTCGATTTTGGAGTGCTTCAGAATCGAGACTAGGCTCTAATTATAGGTTCTCCGAGAGCAAAGTGAAGGGCGCGAAGTTATTCTTGACGAAGCTATGGAACGTCGGACGCTTTATATCATCTTTCCCTGTAGTTGACCACGATTACACCTTAAACGTTCTCGACAGATGGATCCTGGCAGAACTGAATGAAGTGGTTAAGAAGTGTTTAAAGGGATATGATGAGTTCGATGTATACGTGCCCGCAAACGCTTTAAAAGATTTTACGTGGAATGTGTTTGCAGATCATTATGTAGAGGCTGTTAAACCCAGAGCATACAACATGGATAACTCCTTTAGTACGGTTAGCCAGCGAGCTGCTTGGTTCACATTGCATGAATGTTTCAAAACGATCCTTAAACTACTAGCCCCCATTTGCCCCTTTACTACTGAGGCGCTATGGCGAGAAATGTATAGTGAAAGGTCTCTACACCTAGAGAAATTACCGAAACCTACCTTTGAAGCCTTTGCGGGCTTTACTCGCTTCACGCAAACCTTTTTAAGGTTTAACACCTATATTTGGAAGTATAAGAAAAAGGTAGGAGTCGCATTAAACCAAAAACTTGATGCTATCATCTACGCGCCAAGCGAATTAGAGATCTTTGCTGATGACTTAAAAGCTATGCATAAGATCCGTGAACTACGCTTCGGAATTCCGCCACAAGAATTAAAAGCTGAGATAATAAACGAGGGTATTTACATCGTTAAGGTGGCCGTTGACTCCTGATCTTCATCGACGTGATAATTTACCCTTACGTTAGGTTTAACGAGGCAGCCTAATGGACCGGGCGGGATTTGAACCCGCGACCTTCCGCGTGCGAGGCGGACGATCTACCAGACTGATCTACCGGCCCATGAACAGTGGGCATAAGGAGGAATATAAAGTTAATCAAACCTTAATGTATTTATTTTATACTTCCATGCTCAAAGGGAGAGAAGGACGAGTTTAAGCGCGCGCAATGCTCGGGGTTGTGACTTGCTTCTTGACCACTATTTAAAGGTTGGTCAGACTGAAAGGAAGAACGACGCTCTATTTGTAACGCTTTAATTGTTAGGTGAAGCTCATTTATGCTAAAAAATATGCTTCGTATGGTTAACGTTATTGGTTGGATCTGTTAGTCTAACTGAGGGCGCTGCTTTAGCATCGTCGTGTATTCGAAGATGAGGAGGCTATTAAAAAGGTTAATGGCTTCAAAACGCTGACGGAAACCTACCGTATTAGGAAGGAGTGAAGGATGTAATCCGTAAGGCCTGAAGAGAAGTTAGTGATAAGCATTATGAAAGGGTAGGCCTTCTACGGTTAAATGGGCCCGCGGGGAGATCCGGGTGTTTGCACCTTTCGAACCCCGGACCATTCCCGGCTCTTTTCTCTCGGTTATCAGCCGAGTGCTCTAACCAGGCTGAGCTACGGGCCCAAACTAGTAAAAACAGATGTCTATAAATAGGTTTTCGGCTCGCTACGCATAGGCCTCAACCTTCCCCATTTTGCCTAGACGGCCTTTTAAGGTAGGCTCGGGCGATTGGGAGTGGCGGGCTGAACGCCTCGGCTTAAACCTTGGCGCTTACACCCCCACCCCATCAACCCCCTCTTCTGGGGGAGCCCTCGTCTGCGTAGTGTAAGCTACGCAGAATGGTCGCCTCGTCTCGGGGAGGGCTTCGAGCTTAGATGCTTTCAGCTCTTATCCCTTGTAGCGTGGCTGCCCGGCGATGCCCTACCGGACAACCGGTAAACTAGAGGCTACGGTGTCCCGTTCCTCTCGTACTGAGGACACCTTCCCCTCAGGCGACCGACGCCTCCGGCAGGTAGAGACCGACCTGTCTCACGACGGTCTAAACCCATCTCACGTTCCCCTTTAATGGGCGGGCAGCCCCACCCTTGGGAGCTGCTTCACTCCCAGGATGGGAAGAGACGACGTCTGGGTACCAATCCGCGGGGTCGATGGGAGCTCTCGCCCGCGACGAGCCGGTTATTCCCGGGGTAACTTTTCTGTCATGCCCAGCCTCCACGGAGGAGGGCATGAGCGGTCGCTAGGCCTGGCTTTCGCCTCCGAACCCCTTGCTTTTGAGGGTTCGGTCAGGCCGGCTTTTGGCCTTGCCCTCTACGACGGGGTTCTGACCCGTCTGAGCCGACCTTTGGGCGCCCTCGATATCCTTTCGAGGGCGTGCCGCCCCAGCCGAACTGCCCACCTGGCGTTGTTCTAGAGGGAAACCCTCTAGTAAGGGATACAACCGCTGAAGGTCGGTGTTTCATTGGCGTTTCACCACCTCTAAAGGAGGTGGTTCATTAACTCCCGACTACGCTACACATCAGCGGTCGTACCTCAGCGCCAGGCTGCAGTAAAGCTCCACGGGGTCTTCTCGCCCCGCCGGAGGTCCCTGGACTTTGCACCAGGAGGTGGGTTCACCGGGTCCCAGGCCGGGACAGTGGGGACCTCGTTGATCCATTCATGCGCGTCGGAACTTACCCGACAAGGCATTTGGCTACCTTAAGAGAGTCAGAGTTACTCCCGGCCTTCGGCGGCGCTTCGCCCGGTTGGAACCGGGGTTCACGGACCGCCAGTGGCCAGGATTCAGCCCCCGTACACACCCTTTCGGGCTTGCGGGGACCTATGTTTTTATTAAACAGTCGGGTCCCCCTAGTCACTGCGACCTAGAGCTCCAGGCTTAAGCCTAAAGCTCCAGGCACCCCTTCTACCGAAGGTACGGGGCCAACTTGCCGAGTTCCCTGGCCTGGGGTAACCCCGACACGCCTTGGGCTTCTCACCCAGGGGCACCAGTGTCGGTTCTCGGTACAGTCGTGGAGGATCCTTCCAGACCCCCTTTTCATGGCCTCCAGGAATCGGGCAGACCCGCCTAACGGCAGGCTATTCCTACCTTCAGCCGCTTCTCGCCCTTACGGCACTCCGCGGCCTTAAGTAGTTAAGTGGAGCGGTAGCTCCACCTGCCCTATCCCGAAGGGTCAGAGGTCTGGCTTGCGTTGCCGCGATCGTACCTCCACGGCACCGGAATATTAACCGGTTTCCCTTTCGGCTGAAGCATGTTAAGCCCAGCCTTAGGACTGGCTAACCCTCAGCCGATGACGCGTTGCTGAGGAACCCTGGCCCTTTCGGCGGTCGGGATTCTCACCCGACTAGGCTGTTACTACCGCCAGGATCTGCAATTCTGGTTGGTCCACTGGTCCTCACGGACCAGCTTCTACCCAACCAGAACGCCCCCCTACCGGATGACCCCTTTCGAGGTCCCCTGGGGTCTCGGCTGCTGGCTTAAGCCCCGTCAATTTTCGGGGCCTTCGGCCTCGGCGGGTCCGCTGTTACGCGTTGTTTAAAGGATAACTGCTTCTAAGCCTACCTCCCCGCTGTCTAAGGCCGAAGACGCCCTTCGCCGTTAACACTTAGCCAGCAATTAGGGGCCTTAACCCCAGGTTGGGTTGTTCCCCTTTCGGCTTGGGAGCTTACCCCCCAAACCCGTCTCCGCCCTTCTACGGTGCTTGCAGATTCGGGGTTTGAAAGAGAGGCGGAGCCTTTCGACTCCTTACCTCTCAATCAGTGCCCTACCCCGCAAGCTACCTCTGGGCGGGCCTGGCTGGGACCAGCTTCGGGGGGAACCAGCTATCACCAGGCTTGATTGGTCTTTTGCCCCTAGGCCCGGGTCAAGGGAGCGATTTGCACGTCAGCACCCTTTCGGGCCTCCACAAGGCTTTCGCCTTGCTTCGCCCTGCCCAGGCCTAGATCGCCTGGTTTCTGGTCTCACGGCTGTGACTCCGAGCCCTTTAGGACTCCGCCCCTCATCGATATTTCCTTCAACTCCTCTCCCACCGCATCGGGTTACCCTCGGTAAGGAGTTAGAGTTGAAGTAGTGATACCGACTGCGGGCCCTTCGGTTTCCCTATGCCTGCGGGGTTAGACCCCTTAGGCTCGCCACAGCCGTGAACTCCCTGGCCCGTGTTTCCAGACGGAAGGCTTAACCCCGGCTTCCCCTCCTCGTACTTCCCTCGTTGCCGAGGGTTCCTTCGGAGGAGACCCTTTCAGGCTAAGCCTCCTGTAACCACCTGGTTTCAGGCTCTTTTCACCCCCCTCTCGGGGTGCTTTTCAGCTTTCCGTCACCGTACTAGTGCGCTATCGGTCTTGGGACGTATTTAGTCTTGGAAGTCCGTGCCTCCCAACTTCCCGCAGCAAAACCAAGCCACGGTACTCTGGGTTCTGACCTCAAACCCCTCGCCTGCTTACGCCTACGGGGCTATCACCCTCTATGGCGGGTCGTTCCAGACCACTTCGGCTTAACAGGCAGGGGGGTCGGTCAGCCCCTTTAACCCTACATCCCCCAAAGCTTTCGCTCGGGGTTCGGTTTGGACTCCCCCCCTTTCGGTCGCCCCTACTCAGGGGATCCCTATTGGTTTCTTTTCCTCCCCCTACTAAGATGTTTCCGTTCGGGGGGTTCTCCTTCGATACTCACAACCTCGCGGTTGCTTTCTCGAATACCGCGGGCTGTTAACCCGCGGTGGCTAACGCCATTCGGAGATCCCCGGATCGAAGGCTGCATGCGCCTACCCGGGGCATATCGCCGCTTGCCGCGTCCTTCTTCGACGCCCAAGCCGAGCCATCCACCAGGTGGCTTGAACCCTACCTCTAAGGCCGTCTAGTCTGCAAGTCCAAAGGTTAAGACCTATGCGTAGCGATCATCGCCGTCATCAGTCAACCGTCATTTGACGACTACGCTCTTCACTCGAAACCTCCAGGTTTCGAGTTGCATGAATAAGGGGCTCGGTAAACCCCTTTCGCGTGCCTCTGATATAGGAGGTGATCCGGCCGCAGGTTCCCCTACGGCCACCTTGTTACGACTTCTCCCTCCTCGCTAAGCTTAAGTTCGACCTAACCCGTTGGATTAGGCCTCACTTAAGCTTAACTCGGATGAAGCGACGGGCGGTGTGTGCAAGGAGCAGGGACGTATTCACCGCGCGATGATGACGCGCGGTTACTAGGGATTCCATGTTCACGGGGACGGGTTGCAGCCCCCGATCCCAACTGAGGCGGGGTTTATGGGATTGCCTTCCTCTTTCGAGGTCGGAACCCATTGTCCCCGCCATTGCATGCCGCGTGTGGCCCGGGGGTTTCGGGGCATGCTGACCTGCCGTGGCCCCCTCCTTCCTCCGGCTCAGCGCCGGCAGTCTCCTTAGAGTGCCCCACTCCTCCCGGAGTGGGTAGCAACTAAGGATGGGGGTCTCGTTCGTTGCCGAACTTAACCGGACACCTCACGGCACGAACTGGCGACGGCGATGTACCTCCTCTCAGCGCGTCTGGCAAGATCGTCAGTCTGGCCTTCATCCTGCTGTCGCCCCCGGTAAGGTTCCCGGCGTTGACTCCAATTAAACCGCAGCATTCACCCCTTGTGGTGCTCCCCCGCCAATTCCTTTAAGTTTCAGCCTTGCGGCCGTACTCCCCAGGCGGCGGGCTTAACGCTTTCGCTACGGCACTGGGTGAGCTCGAAGCCCACCCAACACCAAGCCCGCATCGTTTACGGCTGGGACTACGGGGGTATCTAATCCCCTTTGCTCCCCCAGCTTTCGTCCCTCACCGTCGGGCGCGTTCCAGCCGAGCGCCTTCGCCACTGGTGGTCCTCCCGAGATTATAGGATTTCGCCCCTACCTCGGGAGTACCCTCGGCCTCTCCCGCCCCCTAGCCTAGTAGTATTCCCCCCAGCCCTACGATTGGATCGTAGGATTTAAGGAGGAACTTACTAGGCCGGCTACGGACGCTTTAAGCCCAGTAAACACCCTGACCACTCGCGGGGCTGGTATTACCGCGGCGGCTGACACCAGAGCTTGCCCCCCGCTTATTCCCCCAGCTTGTTACACTGGGGAAAAGCCACCCTCAGCGGGTGGCACTCGGGGTGACCCCGTCGCGCGTTCGCGCATTGCGGAGGTTTCGCGCCTGCTGCGCCCCGTAGGGCCTGGGTCCTTGTCTCAGTACCCATCTCCGGGCTCCCGCTCTCACGGCCCGTACCCGTCTTAGGCTTGGTTGGCAGTTACCCAACCAACTACCTGATGGGCCGCAGCCCCATCCTTAGGCGGAACCTGAAGGCATGGTTCAGGTCCTTTTAGGTGAAGGACCATTCCAGGCCGCTTCACCTATCGGGTATTAGCCCCAGTTTCCCGGGGTTATCCCCGTCCTAAGGGTAGGTTAGCTACGTGTTACGGAGCCGTACGCCGCGCCCCTACCATGGCCTAGGAGCGCACGACTCGCATGGCTTAGTCCCACCCCGATAGCGGTCAGGTCCGGCAGGATCAACCGGAGTTAGCCGCAAGACTGTAGTTAACATCGCATTACGCGGGGGTTTACCGAGCCCTTGTCAGATTCAACCTCTCCGACCCCTTAAGTAAAGGGTCAGTACCGTTGAATCTCCATAGTGTGCCACAGCATGGAGAGACTAACTCTTCATCCTTAGAGGGAACGCTCTCAACGTCGGATTAGTACCGCCTGCTGTGGCAGTTTAATTGAAAGAAGAGGGAAGATATATAGATTACGCTAAAAGGAGGTTAGGATGAATAAGGTACCTTACGTATGCCACCTATAATGGCATGGTTAAAATCTAGCAATACTTAACTCTATCACTTTAATTTGTCTGCTTAAAAAAGTTTAAGTTAAAGCTGGTTAAACTACTAAAACGGGGTGGAAGGGGTTGAAGCGGCTGTCGATCATCGTATAGAAGATGGTTGAGGAATCTCCCCCATCCATGGGAGGGCGCGACGCCGTAAGGCGTTACCCGAGAGGGTATGGTTAAGCCAAAGAAACGAAACGTCTACCGGCAGATGGCTTTGATGCGATGGCTAAGTCGTTGAGGACGCTGGTAGGAACGTTGAAACGTGGCAACCCGCGCGGATAAAGACGAATGGCTGCCATGAGGCTCCCACGAGCAGCAGGTTGTCGCATAGTCGAATGCCGCATATAACAGAAGGGGGGATACGTACCCCATCCACCCCCATGAGAGTTAGGCAGGTAACGCCGTGAATGTGACGTTACACATTGGTATAGATGATACTGACTCCCCGAATGGTGGATGTACGACATACATTGCAGCTTTGGCTGTTGAAACACTGGTTAAACGTTTTAACGCTGAATTCATAGATTACCCTAATCTAATTAGGCTTAACCCCAATGTCCCTTGGAAGACAAGGGGTAACGGAGCCGTTTGCATAAGGATACGTGTGAAAGAAGACAAACTTAAAGAACTAAAGGAGGAAATCGTTAACCTCGTACGTGAAAACGCCGACTTAAACCATCCTAAAACAAGTCCTGCTGTAGCTTTCTGCCATTCCGAAGTCCCCCCACTTATAACTAAGTTCGCTAAAAAAGCTATACAAGGATTAGTAAGTGTTGAAGAGGCTGAGAAGATAGCTATTGATGAAGGTATCGATGTCATACGTATTAAGGGTAATAGGGGAACCATAGGAGCTCTAGCCGCTGTAGGAGAAACTCTCATAGGGGACCATACATATGAGCTAATAACATATCGTAAACCAGAAAACATAGGATCCCCAAGGAAGATCGACGTAGACTCCGTAAGGTTAATGAACAGACTGACCTACCCGTTAACTTTTAATAATATAGATCCACAAACAGGTAGAGTTCTATTAACACCCCATGGACCTGACCCTATACTTTACGGAGTAAGAGGGGAGACTCCATACGTTGTAAGAAAAGCTCGGGAACTGATTAAAGTCTACGAGGATATAGAGCGATGGGTTATCTTTAGGACGAATCAAGGAACCGACGCACATTTAAAAAAGTTAGAAAACCCTTTAGAAGTAAAACCCTACCACCCAGTAGTAATAAGGGGGGTTGTATGCAGAGCACCCATAACAATTAGCGGAGGTCATGTAATATTAACGATAAAAAGTGAAGGCATAACACTAAACTGCGCAGCTTATGAACCTACTGGAAATTTTAGGAAAGTTATAAGAGATTTACTTCCCGGTGACGAAGTAGAAGTTTATGGAGGAGTACGAGACTACATACCTCCCACCATAAACCTAGAGAAGATCTTAATATTAAAGCTGGTTCCTCGAGTTACGAAGGTAAACCCACGATGTCAATACTGTGGCAAACGTATGAAGAGCATGGGGGTGGGTAAAGGATTTAAATGTATTAACTGTGGAATAAGAAATTTTACGTTAAATAAAGAAGAAGTGGAACTACCGAGAAACATAAAGCTAGGTTTGTACATACCACCACCACGTGCTCAAAGACATCTAACTAAACCTTACACTAGATATGGCATTGAACGGGAACTTAAAGAGTTCATCAGACCAGCCAAAGACTTCTGGGGTTTACAAGTGTAAGGGGCGACACCCCTACATTTCCACTGGAGGAAAAGGTAAGTAAGTATGAAAATAAAGGTTAACAATAATAGATCTATTTATCAAAAAGAGCTGAGAGTTTGGTTTAAAAGTTTTTTTAATAAAAAACTTTTGGGCTATCTTCCTTGACGGAAGAAGATAGAATTTTACTAATTTGCTTCTTCCAGTAGAAGCGATGGGGTGTCCGGTATTAGGACAGTTGATTTAAAAGCTCCTCAAACGTTTTTAAGATCTTCTTCAATCTTTCTTTAGTCCATTCAGCTTCCTTATCGAATAAGGCTTCTAATATTCTTACTGTAACGTTGATTGAAGGGTAGTTATGACGACGTCCCATTCCAAGATACCTGTAAACCTGTGCCCGAGCTGCACCTATAGCTTCAGCGGTAGATTTTACTGACTCCCCGTTAATAATGAAGAGTTTACGTAATAGTTCAACACGTTCTTCTGCAGGTATGAATTTAGCAAGTTCAAACATTAAAGCTCTTCGCTTCATTATTAGGTAACCTCATTACCTCGAAATAGTTTATTAAACCCTTTTTATAATAAATTTTTTATAGCGGGGTGGGGAAGCCAGGTCTATCCCGACGGGCTCATAACCCGTAGATCGGTGGTTCAAATCCACCCCCCGCTATCCCTACATCATACAACAAGTCTCTCTACCATTAAAGTCTCCTTAAGGAGACCATAAAAAATATGGTCTGAAAATTTTCAAGGTTATGTAGTCCTTTTGTATCCTTAAGGAGACACCTTATGGATTAATCAAGGATTTAAGTACACTGTTAAGTACACCATAATGTATAACTCATTAAGTCTTCATCGAACATTCTGGCCATAAAAATTGACATTACATTCTTCAGTTTATGAGAAAAACCATCATCAAGCCCAATATTTTTTAAAATAAAAATACAAGATCTTTTAAAATTAAATCAGAGGATCCTTTAGGTTATTGTGTCTTTTTCAGTGTACTAACATCCTCCGCTTTTTACCTGCGAGAAAAGTGATAAAAAGAGAGGGATCACAAATCACTAAATCACAGAATTTCACTGGTAAATAACAGTAGACCCCTCCACTTCCACTGGAGAAAAACCTTTTCTCACTTTTATTAATAATTCTTATGTTGAAAGTGAGTAAAGAGGTTTGATGATGAGTTAACAACCCTTTCACACCTTTCACATAACTACAAATATAAGCGAAAACAGTTAATAAAAGGGTGGCGGCTGTTTCAGCTAAAGGGTGATGCCTGTGGAGCGGTGGCGAGTTGAACGAATTTTACCTGATGGAACAAGGGTCACAGTCACTATAGAAGGTAAAGTCACAAGTAAGAAAGTACAACAATTGCTAGATCTGTTTGAAATCCTCGCTCCAACAAGCACCACAAGAAACACTTATCTTTCACCCGAGGAAAACGAAAAAAGCGTAGCAACTTTAGGCTTAAAACCAAGAATATCATCGTTAATCATAAATTTCTTTAGCAATGGTAGATGGTTTAAGAGTAAGGAGATCCAAAAACTTTTTGAAGAGGTCTATAGTGAGAAGACGAAGCTTTCAACGGTTTCAACATACCTCTCAAGATTATTCTACTCCGGTCTTCTTGAAAGGCGTGGTAGTAGAGCTGAACGAGAGTATAGGATTCGTGATCTTGAGACCTTAAAATCTTTAGTCACAAATTACAGTTAAATACTTCTGGGTTTGCATTTAAACTCGTACCTCTCCTTAAGAGTTTTAAGGCGTTTTCTCCATAAAAGGCTAAAGCTTATATTCAGTTACCTAGTAACAACTTCACTAGGTCACACCAGTGAGTGACCACCATGGAGCCATTAACAATAGAAGCACTCAAGGATAGCCTTACAAGAATAGAGGGCTTACTTGAACGCCTCAAAGCTGATTATTACAGGGACGTTATTGAACGGATTCATTTCCTGGAAAGCGAGATAGTGTACTTAAGGCGTGAAGTACGTAGGATTAATGAATTGTTAGAGAGCTCCGTGAGAAGAACTCACGGGGAACCTAGGCCCCTCATCGAGGGCCCCTCGCATACCATGCCGCCTAGTCTTCCTAGTATTGGAAGAACTAGGCCAAGGGCGCACCCTTTAAAGAAACAAGGCTTAACTACGCTTTCGATGGATGAAGTTACGAATTACCTATCTAACGCCTCTGATACGGAACTTAAAATCTTGAAGTTACTGGTGGAAAAACCAGAATTTAGTAGCAAAGGGTCAACGGAAATAGCTAAAGCAATAGGAAAGGTTAGGGAGCACACTGCTCGAACATTGAAAAAACTCTACGAGATTGGCATCCTTCTAAGAGATGAAGGAACGTTCCCGTACTCATATAAAGTACCACAAGAAGTGGTAGACGCCGTTAAGAAAACATTAGGGTCTGGATCATACAGTCTTAGGTGAATATAGCATTCTTATCATTTTCTACTTCATTGAAGGTTTTATTATGCAACTATGCAACTCCAAACCTTATGTTTAAGGGCTTAAAATATTGTTCCTACTCATTACTGTGCCCCTCTTGAAACTCCTAACAGAAGATCGGCTAGTTAACCTAAACAATGTTTTTTGAGACGGGTCCATTAAACGTTTCTCCATGCTTGTTAATGGCTTCGTTACTTTAAGGGGGCCTCAGATAACCTAAAGGTGAAAAACGTGTTCATTAGGAAGGGGGGCCCTTTCTCGGTTGTTTTTGTATGACGTGTATCTGGTTTTTGAGAACTTTCTCATAGATGAGACGATGGTAAAAGTTAGGGGGTTAGATATGGGTATCATACGAGCCTTACTAATGTCATTTCTCCGCTTTACGGCTATCATAAATAAGGAGCATCCTCGTAGCGGAGCTATTCTTCAGGGGCCGTTAAGTCCTATGGGAAGTATTCCATCTATACGGGTAGTATCCCTTCTACCTTGAAGCCTGCAATAGCGTAGGCTTAGAACATAGGCTCCCCCTTAATGACTACAGAATCCATGGAGCGCTGGCTTGCCGCTAAATTTGCTCATCCATTTTTTCCGCCGCCGTTCATGAGTTTGAGGAGCTGTATTACTTCTAAGGCCGATATAACCCCACGCTAAAAGCATTTATGTCAATTTTAGTCTGAATTTAGCACCAAGCTAGTGCACCATGCAACACCTTAAGGATGGACGCAGTCTTACACATATACAAAGATGACTTAAAGCCTTCATACTTCATAGAAAAACCAGAATATATTAAACTCATAGAGTCCATAAGGAGGTGATAGCTTAAAGTAGCAGAGCCCTTGTTAATGGTCATAAATTTAATCAAATACCTAATAGGCTACTGTTTAAGTCCATCCTGCAGAGCCCTTAGCATACCTTATTAAAAGGTGCATCAAGTTTAGAGGGTCTAGAAACAGAGGCTTTAACCCTTACTAATAGGGTTCTATATGGCACGTTGCCAATTTATAGTTCAGCATGGTGCAGAAGTTTTCATAAGCTCTAATAGCGGGAGATCCATTGAAGTGTAAACATAGATTTCCTCTGAAAATTCTTAAGCTATCCTAAGACTTCGATATGCTAGGTTGGCCAGCTAACTAATTATTAAGAGTTTTCAGAGGAAATCATAGTGAACGAGCAACCTTCTACTCATTCACAAATAACTTTGAAGGTTAAACCTCAGAGGAAAAGAATTTAAACGACGTTAATATGAAGGACGAAGAAAGCGAGAAACGCGGGGAGTTAACCTAAAAAGGGCTCGAAGTCAGCGAATCACCTATCATTTAAAATTCAAGAGCTTTTTTTTTAGTTCAGGAAAAAGACTCAAGTTTATTAAAAAGTTTTTAGCCGAGCTCAACGCAAAACTGCTCGAAGCCTTCCATGATCATTACTTGTTTATATGTTAACGCGTTACTGATGGAAGGCTTACTAAGTATGGCCCTTCTCTTCTCGAATTTCAACTTCGTTTATAGTTGTGATAAGTTCAACTTCATAAATTGGGTATGATAAGTAAGCCATTCAAGTAGTCTTGATTGCTGCAGCACATTTAATTAGTACGCCTTATAGCGACTAGTGACTAAGTCACTTAGTGACTTGTGAGTGATTTAAATCACGATGTATAAGATCTGTAAGCAAAACGTTCCGTTAAGTTAACAAATACAATAGAGCTTCTTTATTAGGAATGAACCACGTCATCAATTAAAATAGTTAAAGTTGTCACACCCAAAGAGGCTAACTTTATATTAGGTCAAACGCACTTCATAAAGAGCGTTAAAGATATTTACGAATCAATAGTTAATTCAATACCTTACGCCAAATTCAGTGTAGTGTTCTGTGAAGCATCAGGCGATTACTTAATTAGGTACGATGGAAATGACGAGGAATTATACAAAACGTCATAAAGACCGCCATGGATAGGAGCCAGACATCCCTTTGTGGTCTTTATTAATAATGCTTATCCAATAAACATTCTTAACGCTATTAGAAACGTATCGGAGGTATGTAACGTCTTCTGCGCTACTAGTAATCCTGTAGAGGTGGTGGTTTTCGAGAGTGATCAAGGTAGAAGGATACTGGGCGTAATAGATGGGTTTAAACCTAAGGGGGTTGAGGATTCTAAAAAGATAGACGAACGTAAGAGTTTTCTTAGGAGAATAGGGTACAAGCGTTAATGTAGAGAGTACGCGGAAAAGTGGTTAGACCATTACTAACAGGTAAATAAATGCAGCAATTAGATAAACAGTCATAGTTAATGATAGGACCCTTTTACTCACTCTCACACTTTTTGATATGACATCACAGATTTTTGTCAACATTCTACCTCCTATCACTTTTATAGTGACTTCTTCTTCTCCCACGTGAATAGTAACTGGCTCCATATTATCCATGGCCTTCTTAGCAACTTCCTTAATACTGTCTAATAATAACTGTCGATTAAAGCCCTCACCTACCGCGTAATATTCCTTCCCACTGATTAACGCTGTTACACCATGCGTATCCGTCGTGCAAACCTCGACATCAGTATATCCAAGCCCCCTTAAAAGGGCTATAATCTGCTCTCTAAGACCAGCAACTAGGTTGTTTCCATCTATCGATACGTAACCATAAAGCTCATTAGCGACTTTCAAAGCTGAAAACATGATTCCCGCGTCACCTATCCCCCGCGTCCATCCAATATCTTTAAGGTGGGTACTAGCAAATCCCGCCTCTAAAAGATCTAAAGTCATGATCGACGTATTATCAACTAAAGCTCTAGCCGCTTCAGTTAGCTTTGTTAGTAGGTAGTGGTCTAAGCTTAATACTTCAGCTGCCCCGTACCTATTATGCGCATCGATAACTATACAAGTATTAGGCTTAACCCTAGTAGTTACGTCTCTTAACAAGGTAGTCACATTGGAGGGGAAATCCTCAACTACCTCTGAAAGGCTAGAAATGAAGAATACAGGCACGCCCAATACCTGGTACGTGAGTAATAAGCGGTCATTAACGCTTTTACGTACGAGCTTGCTTACTTTTTTGACTGGCTTTGCTTTTTCAATAGCATCAATTGTCGCATTTACCACCTTAATGCTCTCGTGATACGAAGTTGGGTCAAGCGAATGAGTGGATACTCCATGAAATATTAAGCTAACTGCGCCATAGCGATCTTTTATAGCTTTATTTAAATACGTTGGAAGTAAACTCCCTCCAACATTTTTAAAAGGTCCTGGATGAACATTAGGAACCACAAAAATACCGTTAATACCATGGTCAGATCTAAACACCACCACTTGAGTCTTCGTTTTGTAGTCCTCTCCTAGCTTTGATAATATTTTCTCAACCTCCTCCTTCTCATCGGCTATCCAATCCCTCATGAAGGCTCTAAATAATGTAAGCGTGTTAAAACCGATGGCGTCCTTCGCCTGCTTGTTTATTATCATAAATGATAACGCCAGCAGAACCATGATGAACATCGACAGTATAAAAAAATGGTTAATGATAATGAATAACCTCCACACGTTATAAGTTGGCATTAAACAAGCTATGACTATAAGCATAATGATAGGTCCAACCAGCGCCGAAGACACCTTTTTAAGAGCGGTGCCCCTACTTATAGCTCCAAAAATCAATAGATTGAGTGCAAAATAGAGGGAGGCACCTATCGAGACGCTATGATCGATCCTTAAATAGCCTAGGAACAACTTCATTGCCAATGAATAAATATAGCTTGCCAACCCGAAGAGCGACACTCCAACCAGTGATAAGAAGAGGGAACGTCTGAAATCAATGATTTTCTCATCTGCATAGATCCAAGAATTTAAAAAAGCCGTAGCAAACATTATTAAAATAAAAATTAAGCCAAGGATGACTGACGCCGTAATTTCTAACCCGACCAACACTTTAAGGAGAAGCACCGAAAACCAGCAGATTACAAAAGCTATCAACATTACGGTTTTAAGTCTTGGCAAGCTGAATAGTGACCTATAATGTTTAATCACATCCTCACTATACCTGTTACTCATAACATCCACCTAATGACTAGCAGTTTTTACACCAGCTAGGCTCCATTTAAGCGTACGTAAATAAACCGACCAGAACCCTTCATATTTGTTCGCCTCCTTAAACTAAAGGCTTAAGTATAGTTGTGCAGTGAAGTTTATATCCAACTTAGGATTAGCTTACATTAGTTTAAGTGGTTAATCCCCTCCTTGTGATCGTCATGTCAAAGGTCAAAAAGAAGAGGGTTGAAGGGGCTATGCCGTATAGTGGTGCTGGACTTATACGTTTCTTTGAAGAGGAAACGAAGGGGATACAAGTTAAACCTGAACTCATTATCATATTGGCGTTCACGGTAACATTAATGGTCATAGCAGCCCACATATTATTTAGATAAAAGAGATATGTGAGTATTATGCACATTAGGGATTTCCAGGAAATGGTACGCTCAATATATCATAACCGAGACGCTCAAAGGGGGGTTCATAAAAACTTCATCCACTTAGTAGAAGAAGTTGGAGAATTAGGAAGCTCAATAGTTAAGGGAGATCAAAACGCGGTGAAGGAGGAGTTAGCTGATGTATTAGCTTGGCTTGTAACGGTTGCAAACGTCCTAAATGTAGATCTTGAGGACGCCACGTTAGCCAGATATAGTAATTCGTGCCCTAAGTGCAAGTCCAATCCGTGTACATGCAACACTTAAAGACGAGGTTTCCCACGTTGCAAAGGCTATTAGTAAAGGACCTAATGTCTAAAGACGTGATCTATGCCGAGGTACCCGGGGGAAGAGACGAAGTCCTCTCCATTATGAGAAGTAAAAAAGTAACCGGGCTCCCCGTGGTTAAAAAGGGGACAAGGAAGGTTGTAGGTGTAGTTACTCGAAGAGATTTAATGAAAAAACCGGATGAAGAACAAGTGGCGCTAATAATGTCACGTGACCATCCCACCGTAGAACCTTCAGACACCATATCTAAAGTTATTAAATTAATTACAGAGCGCAAAGTAAGGCTCCTTCCGGTAACCGTAAACGGTGAACTCATAGGCGTCATAACGGTATCTGACTTGGTGTATAAAGCACTCGCCAATAGTAACCTAACAACACCAGTGAAGGAATACATGGATAGAAGAATTCCTACCATATGGGAGAAAACACCATTACCAGTAGCCTACTCCATAATGAATTGGGCTGGGACTCAAGTATTAGTGGTGCTTGACGATAATTCAAAGATGGTTGGCATCGTTACTGAGCATGACTTCTTAAATCTAGGTGAAGTCGTCTATAAGCAGCGGACGTCAAGCACTAAGCCCTCCTCTGAGGAGGAGTGGGATTGGAGTGTTAGCACGATAATCTACATAGGTAAAGGGCAGTTATCCTTACCGCCTAAACCGGTCTCAGAAATTATGAGTAAGCAATTAATAACGGTGCCTGATTTCCTTCCACTTAACGAGTGCGCCAAGAAGCTACAAAGGTACGATGTGAATCAAGCACCCGTGGTAAACGCTAAAGGTGAGCTTATGGGCGTTATCTACGACGTTCAAATGATAAAAGCCTTACTGGAAACATCATAAGTAGTCCGTTAACGGCTTTTGACTTAGTATAGAAACCTTAAATAGATCAAACACCTCTCGCTCTACAAGCTTAACCCGTTGCTTAATATAGGGGCCAACATCGTAATGCTCAATTAGGTTAAGTGCTAAGGTTAAGTACTTTGTTACCGATTTGCTATGAATGGATAAAGATAACTTACCTGAACATTTTGGGCATATACCTATAAGAGGTGGACGCCTATATCTTTCACCGCATTTTTTACATCTTACAATCTGTCTGGTATAGGCCCTTAAATTTCCGATCAGGTCAGGCAGTAAATGGAGGCTTAGTATTCGTTTAACAACATCATCAACATCTACAGCTCTAATCTTTCTCGCTAATTCAAGTTGTAATTTAACGGCTTTAAATACCGAGCCCAATTTTTTATAGGTCGAGTCAAGAGGAGCTAAATCTATACGCGTAACCCCATGCGTAAATCTAAAGTCGCGGTACTGCCTATCGCTTCCTAGGCGGCTTGAAACTAACTCAAGGTCCTTCTCAAGCTTTTTAGGATTAGCTTTTCTTAGAGTGTGCTCATAAAATACTTTCGGGTACTTACTGTGTACCTCTAGATTGTGTACTTCATCATCAACTTCCCTTGGATTTAGGGAGACAACAAGCACTAACGGCGCATCCATAAATCCCCCTATTCTTTCAGGTAGATAAAGCTTTGAAAAGTTAATTAAGACGTCGAGTGCTAAACTGATGGAGTCCTCATCTCCGTCACAATTCCGCCTCTTTGCCGCGTGCCAATAAGGATGCGCGAAACACACATTGGCCTTCGTAAACCCTATAATTCTACCTACTACTCCCGCAGACGTGTGGGGGGACATACCTACGATTATGTGCCCTACGAGGTCTGATGGTTTTTCAACTTTGTAGAAGGCTTCCAGCTTATAAAACTTAGTTAAAAGCTCATCAACATACTTCGCCACCTTAACTAAGTAATTAGCCGCCTTCTCCGGTATTATTACATCCTGAACTTTTAATTCTACGAGTTGATTGACCCGCTCCAAGGGCCTCCCTTCGAAGTCGACTTCGTAACCTAGTTGCTTTAACCTTTCAACGTCAACTCCCACTTCCTCGGGCTTAAAATGAGTTAAAGGAGCATTTGTCGCATCAAAACGGATAGTTCCATCCTTATATACGGAAAGCCCGTACTTAGACCTAAAGATACCCTTTTCTAACGGTTCTGGAATTTTCAATAGATTAGTTAAACCTCTAACTCCTTTAAGAATACTTGGCCCCTCACCAATATTACGAAAGGCGTGCTCCAACGCGTCCTTAATGCGGACCTCTCTTACTGCATGGTAGACCGCGTATCTTCCACACTTAGGACACTGATCCCTGTTTATTGGTGACTTACAAACAGGGCACGACGCATTAAATATGGCTCTAACCCCACATTTAGGACACATAAACTGATGGAGAGAGGCACCGCAGGTGGGACACGTCATCGAGGCGAGGTCGACTTTAATGACCTCCTGCTCACGAGCAGCCCTCACGATATCTCTTTGTGATCCACCATAAACATCCACTGGAAATAAAACATGTACGGGTGGCTTCATCTTACGTTCAGCGGCCTTCTCCGGCCTTCCCATCCTTAACCCTACATAAGTAGGCGCTTTATCAACGATCCTGAGGCCTGAAAGTTTATTCACAAACTCGAGGCCATCGTTAGCTGTGACGTTAAAGCTTCCCGATGGTCTAAGGAGCTCAGCGATGACGAACGCGTGGTCACCGGTAATGACGTAGCCATTCTCACTTGCACTATGCGGTACGCCTAGTCGCTCCAAAACTCGTTTAATTAGGGGGCTCGGCTTAACTTTAACAACTAAGTCTCCGTCAAAGGTTTCTATCCGTAAAGAGTTTATTAAAGCTAATACGTCGTCGGTTTTTAACTCCTTCCAAAAATATGTATATTTAGGATGAAGTGGGACGTTCAGACTTCTTGAGATAATTAGGGCTTCCCTTCCCGTTGGGGGGTCCCCTTCAAGTATGGATCTTAACCTTTCCGGGTTGATTCCTAAATCTCTAAGGGCGTGTTCCATCTTATTTAAGGAGTCCTTTAGGTCCTCAATCCACCATTCTTCACAGTATCCAGCAGGGAGCAAAGGTTGATTATTGGTTAAGAATTCACTAAAAGATACTAAAAGATCTCCGAGATGAAGTATTTCCTCTATCTTTGGCTTCATCTCCTTAGCTACGTTCACGTCTTCAATCCTTAATACGCTACCATCATTAAGCTTAACGATAGGCCCCTCAATAGTGTCTACTGGTACTACTATTGCAGCCTTTCCGGGCCCCTCCATTTTGACCTGTGTTCCAATGGCTAAAAAACCCTGAAGGACCTCTAAAGTGGCTGGATGTATCCCCACGGCCGCTAACCCAGTATTCCGAGCCCTTCCATAGCGTAGTCTAAATCCGCCAGCTTTTGCCGGATAAGAGAATACGGGTCTACCCGCTACCACGTCAGCTAAGTATTTATTGATAGCAGCTTTCCCTTCCTCATTAGCTATAACGAGTTTAAGAAGCCAATCCCAATCCGTTAATCCTAATTTTTGGATGTACCTCTTAAGCTTAGCAGCTTTTCCCAAAATCCCGTCATTAATTACTCGTAAAGCGCCGCCACGCACCCTATTAGTTTCAATTCGGGGGAGGTCTCTATGAATACTTACTTCTACCGGATCTGTTGGTACACCCGTTACCTCTACGGGTATATTTCTGATCGCGGTTTCTATTAAACTGTCTGGGTGATGATATTGGAAACGCGCAACCTCCCTCTCATATAAGCGTATTTCCTCTATAAACCTGCGAACCTCTTCCTCGCTTGGTTTATAACGCTCTAAACGCAATATCCGTCTTAGATGATCTCCGACAAGCACTGTTAAAGCTTGCGCAGTACCTCCTGCAGATCTAATAGGGCCTGCGAAGTATATCGACGCATACCTAGTACCATCAGGGTAAGACTTTATCCTGACTGCATCTATACCTTGGATCGGCGCTGCAGTAATACCTTCAGTTAGTATGGCGAGGGCAACACGTATTCCAAGGTTTAAGGTTTTCTCATCATCTAATTTTCCATACTTACCATAAGCTATCTCCTCAGCAACCTTGAAGGCTACTTCCTCACGCGGCATGCTTTTACATAACTCTCTAATTCTATTCGCAACACCAAGTTCTTCACCAATGTTACGGATCATCTCTTCAACACGCGCCGCTAAATCGTCAGTTTGACGTACTTCAACATCAAGCGTGGGATCAAAACCGCGTGAGCGTGCCTTTTTAGCAACTTCATATAAACGTTTAACTTCCTCGCTTAACGAGTTAAAGTACTTTAAGGTGTCAGCTTCCCCGCTCAACGTCAAACACCATACCCCTTAAGCAGGGTTAAAGTTAGAGCTAATACTAAAGGGTGCGTAAAATTATCATCTATAGGTATACGTAAGACGTCGATAAATCCAAAAGTTAATGCGGCGAAGACCAAGCTTAAAGTGGATACAGGTATGAGAGGGGTAAAGAGTAACCCCGTCAAGAACACCGCAACGACACCGGTTAAGGTGCCCTCGAAACTTCTACGAGGTACCGTTTTAAGTAAACGCGTACCTTTCGCTGTTCCTATAATAGCCGCTAAAGCATCACCAATAGCGGCAGTAGTAACCGCTAGCACAGCTATATCTAAACCGAAAAAGGTTACTACAACCATGGATCCCAGCAAAAAGTATACATAAGCTGCTAAGGCCCTTCTTTCGTGAGGCCTCGTTATAGCATCGTATACGCTTTTAAATGGGAAAAGGGCGTAGGCCCTTAACCTCAAAACCTCAATTAGTATCGATATTAACAACCATGTTGCTATATATAAAAGTACAACCACTTTACTCCCTGAAGAAAGGAAGTATATAACAGGCACGGTTAAGCTAAATAAGTGAAAGCTTTTCCTTTTTATTTCCCTTAAGACGTTCTTCCTATTATCTTTACTTCTCGATAGAATACGTTGAAAACTAAGTGGATAATTGATCATGTACCACACGTTCACGTTTAAGCGCAACCCCCTCGTAAACTCCCTCAATAACCTCGGTTAGGGCCTTTTCAACATCATGTCTTCTCTCAATAACCGTTCCCGTAACGATGACGTCGGCTCCAGCTGAAACTACGGTTTTAGCATCCTGCTTAGTCCTTATACCTCCACCAACTATTAGTGGAATGTTAATTGCATTTTTAACCTTACTTATTAAAGCCCCAGGTAAAGGTTCCCTAGCACCGGACCCTCCCTCCAAGTAAATGAACCTAAAGCCTAGGTACTGCGCTGCTAACGAATACATCATAGCTATATCGGCTCTCTCAGAAGGTATAGGCCTAACTTGACCAACAAAGCCAGCGACCCCGCCATCTCCAAGAATTATATACCCCAAGGGTATGGGCTCAATCCCATACTTTTTAACAATATAAGCCCCCTGTACTTGCGCATCTATAATATAGTAGGTATTTGCTGAATTCAATAAGGACATGAACCAAAGAGCATCAGCATACCTACTGATCGAGGATACATTGCTTGGAAACAAGATTACAGGGACCTTAACTTCACGTTTTACCGCTAACACGACCTTATCTATAACCCTTTCAGAAACCCCTAATGTGCCGCCAATCATAATGGCCGCGCTTCCACACTTAACAGCAACCTTAGCAAGCGAAGAGGCTTCACTTGGTGAAGTCTTATCAGGGTCTATAAGCACGATGTGCAATGCCCCTTTATCCTTGAGTAATTTTAAAAGGTAGCTTTCAACCTTACCAACCATGTATACCATATCCCTACATAATGTAGTACTCATATACGAAATTAGGCTTTAGGAGCAACCACTTTGTTAGCGTAATATAAATCTACGAATTTATTAAAGGCATGCACCTCTTCATATATTGGCGGTGAGGGCACCTCAGCCCATATACCACAATTACCACACTTTACTATTGCCTTCTCCTGCTTCCTATCGATTTCTACAGTAACACTCTTCGAGTCGCAGTTAGGACAAGTAAACACGCTAGGTATTCTTTTAGGTAACCTTTTAATAATCTTCCTTCTTCGCTTCCTCCCGCCCATGGCTTTCCCTCATTAATTACGTACTTCCAGGTTTTTAAAGGATTCTTTATATTTAAATTAGAGGGCTGAGAATCATGAAGTCAGAAGAGGCAAAAGAAGTGTGGGATTGTATCATTGAAGTTCTCCCATACGTATATGAACCTAACCGGATGAAAGCCGAACTCTCTAAACTCATCCATGAAAGTTCTGACATTAAAGAGCTAATAGAGAAGATTAAAGGGCGCACTGATGAACAGGGAGTCATAAAGAGAACAGACTTACAAATAGTGGTTAACAGATTGGAGAAGTTAATTCGAAATTATAAGTAAGGTTGGCTTAACATTCTTGTTTGTCACGCTACATCGTTATGGTTGATGCCAGCTTATAAAAAGGATTTAACTCCTTCCACATGTATGGAAAGTTAACGTTACGGTTTAGTCGAGCTAAGTCCCTAGCCTCGTGCTTTAACACTTATTAAGCCTTCGTTAAAGATAGCGGGAAGCCGACTTAAAGGTCAAATGCGTTCACGACAGAGGGTCTTAGAGTGGATTATAGCGGAACGTAAACACGGAACCTTTAGAAGGAAGAAAACGTCGAACAGCTGTTCAGATGGTTAAGGCATAAGATTAAAAGGTTCAGTCGCTTAAAAGGAAACTTAGATAAAGCGTTAAACTAGCCGAAGGCCTCACGTACGTAACCTAATGACGACCATGCGACAAACGTTAACATTCTATGATAATTAGCCTCTTCTTGTTGTGTATGCTTGGTAGAATAAGGCTAAGATTAGAGCTATGAATGCTGTTATATAGAAGCCATAGTTAGCAAAAAAGCTAAAAAACCCTTCCATATTCATAGAGCACACCATCAGCGCAATAGATTAAGCAATACTAGTGCTAGGGCGCTTAAAAATTTTAATGGGGCCGCCCGGAGTTTCAGGGTAAGCCTTCCTTTTGAACCGGGGTCACGAGGGCCCGAGCCTCGCAGTCTAGACCAAGCTAGCCTACGGCCCCGAATTCCACACAGAAGTCACGCTATATATAAAGTTATAAATCAACTTAGTTACGTTCAAGTCTAGGGTTTAAGTTTTTACGAAGCAAAACTTTGACAACTTAAAGCCCCGGGCGGGATTTGAACCCGCGGCCAACAGCTTACAAGGCTGCCGCTCTACCCTACTGAGCTACCGGGGCGTAATATCGCAAATTTACTTACCGGTTTCCATATATCTTTATCTTAGAAGAGAGCTTTTAACCTTAAGGTCTTCCTCATAAGGATATACCGATAGCTTTATAATTTTAAATACCGTTAACCTCTCGGTTTCAGAGACTAAGTAAAACTTAAAAGAAGAAACCTAAGCCGGGTTCGCCTAGCCTGGTAGGGCGCAGGCTTGCTAAGCCTGTACCCCATCTGGGGTGCGCGGGTTCAAATCCCGCACCCGGCGCCATCATAAAATAATGGAGAGACCGCTAAAACCGTGAAGTCATTAAAACTATACAGGAAGCGCTTAAAGCTCTTAGTGGGAAGACGCCCTATCGCAGAGTTATACTTTTTCTGCGGAGCATTATAAATAGAGGTTTAAAATAATGCTGGCGGTAGGATGCCCTCTGACCAATAATGAGGACATATAATTAACTTTCCTCTAGCTAAGGTTATTGAGACCATATGGGAGGCTTACCTAGCCCTTTAACCCCCTTAATTCCAAATTACGAAGTTACACGTTTAGTCCTTGAAGACTTAAACATGCAGCTAAATTAAGGCGGATAACGGGTTAATTCATTACGTGGACGCTATAATATTTGGTCAAGGTCAGATTTTCCCATGGGTGAAATGGATTAAAGAGGTCTCTAAGCCTGAAGCCTGCCTTCAATCTCAGCTTCAAAGCCATGCCTTTTAACATTCCCTTTGACGCATTCAACTGTTATCTTACCAATATCTATGGCTACAACTCTTTTGGCTTTGCGGACGGCTAAAAGCGGAAGAGGTCCACTCTACGATTTCTATTCGAGACTCCGGCGAAAACTGCGTAAATCTTCGACCATTTAAAAGGGAACTTGTATTCGTTAAGTTTAATATCTATTTTTAAACAGAAATTCCACGCAACTTTTCCTCTGCCTCTAATTGTTCTTCAAGTATTTTGATCTTACGCTCCAATACTTGAATTATTTTAAGGTTATTGCTCTCATCAAGTTGATGACCACACTGAGGACATTTAAAGTAGCTTTCCATAGCATCCTCAAACGTTAACCTGTTTCCACAACCATTAATGCATTTAAAGAAGACGTGGCTTTTTTCATAATCAAGCCTTAGCTTCAATCTCAATAATGCTTGGCGCTTCCTTAAAAGCGCTAAATGTTCAAGGTTATCCTTATCAATTGCCCAATAATACGTATACCATCCTATGTTTTCATCTCTGTTCTTCTTATACATAACAATTTGTCGATCAAGCAAGCTATAGAGTATTCTCCTGACGTCGTTCAGTTTTAACTGCGTGATCTCAGCTATTTTCTCGTCCGTCGACCAAGCATTATTTAAAAGGGTTAATGCGACTTTAGCTGCATCCTTACCAGCTATTTCACTTACAACTCCTGCTATCGTGCTTTCGTCTATTATACCACCGCTTATAAGTTTCCCCCCTAATCATTTTCTCGCCACGTCATTTTTAAGCTTTAATTCATAGATAAGTGTACTATTAAAAATGTCGTTCCCTTACCGAGCAAGGTTAGCGACCTCCACTTTAATAACCTTAACGTAAAGTCGAAGCCCTCACAACGATAACTACCAAGTTCCTACGAGGTTCGGCTGTATTCAATAGTTCTTCTACGTAGAAAGCGATATCCTACGATAGGACAGTAACCACCTTAGGGATATCCGGTTTAATGATATCCATTTAGCGTTCAACTTAGCTTTTAACGTTTACTAAGAGGTATCGAGATAATTAGGTGTTTGTTGTATGTTTGCTTAGGCTTATTAAAAGCGAGCCACGCGTGGAGGGCTTAAAAGCCTAGAAATGATCCTCAACGCGCCCCTTCAGCTCGCAGAACTATTCATCGTACCTCGCTTTAGGTTCCCATACTGTCGACCCTGTTTCGGCCTCCAGCTTTTCCCGCCCTTCTCGGTATCACTGCCAAATAACGCGTCCCTATTTCCACAGCCCTTTGAGTGTCTGCTACCTCAGATGTAGCGCCTCCGTAAGAGCCTTATTTTCCGTTGATATTTCCCTCCGCATCTAAGTCCCTCACCAACCTTAAGTACCAGTATTGCGAAGCTTGGTCTTCAAGTCTTCTATAAGAAGACGGGTTGCTTTGAGGCCTAATTATGTCAAACCAATTTTATCACTTTTTTCCCTCTATTGCTAGGTATTACCTTCAACTTCGCATTACTAAATTCCATGTAGAACTCCCTACCATTCTGTAGGTAATGTAAGAAAAGGGCCAGCGCGGCTACTTCACTGTGCGGTTGAAGAGTGACTGATACGTTGTAGTTGGCCAGTTCAAAGGCTTCTCGTGGCTGCTTCTGAGAGCCAACCACCACGAGTTTATCCTTACCCGAAGCCTTAATTTCTTCTATAACCTCAGGTAAAGGTATTCCGTATTGGGTTAGATGTACTACTTCACCTTTCTCTAACCACTCCTTCACCACTTTAACCCAAGGTGGACCAGTTTGAATAAAAAACGGGCCCCCCCATCTATCAACAACCGAATTTATCTTCTTTTCCAACTCTACATCTCTAACGTCTGAAACTATCACGCCATCAGCTCCAAAAGCTCTAGCAACAAGGCATACATGAGTCGTTATCCGTGAGTCTCTAGGAATCCTATGCCCCATGCGCAATACTACTATCGAAATTCTCTTCACACCCATCACGCGCGGCTTAATGATGGGTACCGACAACCTTAAGCTTTTAAACTAGACCACTATACATAATTTACGTATTTAAGTTTTAATCACTGCTCCATCGATATTATTTTACATCTTAATTTCGTGGTCTCCAGTCCCTCCGTTACTTTATCGTGTTTTTAACGTATTCCGCGTTTGGTGATGAAGACCTCCATTGGGCAGCGTCAGGGAGAACTAGCGTTCCACCGAAGTTTAGAGTGAAAAACGAACTTAATCAGTTAGCTTCAAAACTAGTAAACTAGTATTTTCTACTGAAGACTCTAGCGGAAGACGTGTAATTTCTTTACGCGAAAGGAAACCCATATTTAAGGATGAGAAAAAGATTAGATCTTAATCCTTTGTTAAGTCAATGAAGTAAGCCAAGCTGAAAACATTAAAAGCTGAAGAAGCTAGCTTAGCGATTTTCTTTTTACTCCTCATAACCATACAGGCGAGGCAAGACAAGGTTGTCTCTCTTGATAGTCCTACTTCTGAGGAAAGTTGAAAAGGGTTGAGTATTATTAAGTAAGATAACTTTATGAACTCGTTCCCTCCTCTTTATAGGAGAGTTCATGTCAGCGGTCTTGGTTGAATGTGTTACCAAAGGGCGGAAGGAACTAATAGGAGAGCTAAAGGAGCTGGCTGAAAGTCGAGGCTATGTAGTAAAGGAGTTGGTGGTTCAAAGGAGAAGTAAGTGCGATCCAGCTTTTGTAATAGGTCGAGGTAAGCTTCAGAGGTTGAAAGATCTCATAGCTAAGCTGGGGGTTAATAACGTAATATTTGCTAATACGTTAAAGGCTGGCCAAGCCTTTAGAATAAGGAAAGAGCTTGGTTGGCAAGTTAACGTCATAGATAGAAACTTAGTAATCCTTGAGATTTTTGAGCAACGAGCTATGACGACTGAAGCTAAGTTGCAGATCGAGCTAGCACGATTAAAATACACGTTACCTTGGACTCGCGAATTCGTACGCTACCGTAACTTGTACGGTGAACAAGTAGGTTTTGGAGCAATGGGTGAGTACCTTCATAAGACATACGAAGCTAACGCTCGAAAGCGTATACGCCTTCTTGAGGAAAAACTTAGGAGAATTAGGCGTAGGGGTGAAGAGTTACTCAAGAAGAGGAGGGAGATAGGATTACCAGTAGTGTCATTGACTGGTTATACGCAAGCCGGGAAAACCACCTTTTTTAATGCCATTACTAATGAAAGTAAACCTGTTGGTCTGGGCCCCTTTTCGACCTTGTCAACGTGTGCTAGAAGGGTTGACTTCGCTGGAAGGAGCTTTATTGTCGTTGACTCGATAGGCTTCATAGAAGAGCTTCATCCACTCATTCTTAATGCCTTCTATACGACGCTAAGCGAGTTGATCATGTCAGACGTTATCCTGCTATTCGTAGATGCTTCTGAACCTTTAAACGAGGTTTCAAGGAAGGCTTTAACAGCCAATAAGGTTTTAAGGGAGTTGGCGGCAGGACCATCAATGATAGTGTGCCTCAACAAAATAGATAAAATCGACGAGGTAAAGCTTAATGAAGTGATCACCATGTTGCACAAAATCTTTCCAAGTTATCCACTTATTCCCATAAGCGCTAAGACAGGGACTCACGTAAGTAAACTACTCTTCGAAGTTGTTAAGTTCATCTCAGCTTAATGTTCTCTATTAATTTTTAACTTCGACTATATCACCAAAGGTTAATTCAAGCTTCCTGAAGCCCCATGCTTTCTCAGTTCCGTCTTCAACGGGCTTAATAAGAGTCACCTTCAAGGCCTTCTCCAGTTTACGAGCGACTTCCAAAGGCGGCGTAAGCTTACCGGCTTCAATCCTTTTAATAACTGAAAGCTTCTCATTTATACGCCTAGCTAAAAGCTCCTGCGTTAACCCGTATTCTTCTCGGGCCTTCTTAATCCTTAGGGCATAGTCATCAACAACCTCAACCTTTCCACCTAATGCCTGATTCTTGACGGCTACGCCTAAAGGCATAATAGGTTTGCAAGACCGTTTCTGCCCTACTCTAATCTGAGGGACCTTTACCCCATAGCGTGCACAATGATGACATACACGCATTGCTGTTTGCTCCACTCTAACCGTTCTGAGAGCGCCCCTCACTTCCCGCCCGCAAAGCTCACAGGTCGACATAACCATCATCATCTTAAATATAGATGACTACATTTTAAATATTTAAAAATGCCTTCTCTCTTCAGAGTGCTGCTATGCCTCTACGATTGGAAGAACCTACTGCAAAAGAGCTATTAAAGCTTAGAGCTATAGCTGACTACCAATTTGGGTCAGGCTCCGGTTATTTGTTATTTCCCAATTATAAAGTTAAGATTGTAAGATCTTCTAGGACCAATAGAACCAGGTACGCTTACATTGACGGCTCGTTAATAGCTACGGTGAGACCTAAAGATGGACACTTAACATTGACAATAGAAGGAGCCCGCGCTTTATTACCGGGTCTAAAGGGCAGGTATACCGTTCAGGTCAAAACTGAAGCGATACCAGCGATTAAAAGAGGAGGGAACGTATTCGCTAAACACGTGGTTACTGCCGATGGTGAAATAAGACCTGGGGACGAAGTCCTCGTTATAGATGAGCGGGGATCTCTTATCGCGGTCGGGCGTGCAGTTCTAAATGGCGAGGAAATGGTAGCATTTAAAAGCGGTATCGCGGTTAAAACTAGAAGAGGGATAGAGCAGTAAGAGTGGGACCTAGTTAATGAGGAGGTTGAGCCCTAGGGAAGTACGAAGGTTTATGGAGAGAATGGGTGTAAGCGTAGAACCATTAAGTGAGGTAGTGGAGGTCGTATTTAAAACGCCAAGCAAAAACTTACTGATTAAAAACCCACAGGTTTCGGTAATAAAAATGGCCGGGCAAACCATGTATCAAGTCGTAGGCGACCTAATAGAGGAAGTTGGAGCATCAGAAACTAAGCAATTAACGATACCGGAGGAAGATGTCCAATTAGTTGCAGCACAAGCTGGAGTAAGTATTGAAAGCGCTAGGAAAGCATTAGAGGCCACTAAGGGGGATCTAGCTAAAGCCATATTGATGCTTAAGGGCGGGCTTAATCGCTGTTGAAGCCTTCTCAGCGTTATCATTAAGCCTATACGAGGCTTAACCGGGCCTCTTTAAACCTAGAGTAAAACTTAGACATCGAAGTTGTTTTAAGTTCTAGCCATCCACTAGCCTAGTTAACTTGCGTGCTTTGCACGCGTGCTCTTGAGTATTTTAATTCTAAATACGTCTTCTCTAGCTCGTTCATCGAGATATGCTTCTATATACCTAATACTTTTCTCTAACCTTGGGATGAGGATCATTTCAAGGGCGTTAACGCGTCGTTTCGCCCTTCTAACTTCATCAGCTAAACCTCGAATAGAGGCCTCCACTTCAGCTAGCTTAACGACGACCGATAGGGCCTCTTTAAAACTCTTCACGGCCTCGTCAAGACTTGACCTACCCGTAGTTAAACTGTAAGGTGGTAGTTTCGCGCTTACGTTTTCAGATAATGAAAATGAGGGAACAGTAACCCCCATAACGTTACGAAACCTAACTTTGACCTCCATGGTGGTCGGCGATGATGAAGCGTACTCCCAGAGCTTTAAAGCGCCTAAATCCATTTTAGCATTAATTAACGCTTTAAAAGCTTTAACAAAAGTTTTACTTGCTTCCGCTTTTAACGCTCCGTATTCACGTAGTACTTCTAAAAGCTCCATAATTAATGCGTCGCGCTTCTCCTTTAAGAGGGATAAACCTCTTTGGGCTAGTACACGCCGCCTCTTCAGCGCGATAAGCTCCATCCTAGTGGGCTTAACCATGATTGAGCTCAATAGCGCCCCCTCCCCATGTAGACCTTACTTCATATACATAAGATTTTTCCTTCAAAAGTGTTGTTATGCCTCTATGATTAGAGGGGCCTACCGCGAAGTAGCTTTCGGGCTCAGAGGCGAACCTTAATAACTTCTTCTTAACCTCCAAGTCTGCAAGGCGCTAAGGGACTACGAAAGCGTTTATCGGTATAGAAACCGTGTAAACTTTAACCATTAACGCTGTTTTTTCTTGCTTCTTGCTGCCTTAAAGGTTGGTAAGAATAGCGTCGGTTTAAGGGATTTAACTAAGGTTAGTAACGCTCATAAAGCCTTAAGGTGTGTTATGTAGTCATTGCTTTTGCCATTTTAAGTGTACATGTGAAGCAGAAGGAAGCCGGTTTCCTATCAGTATCGTATATCGAATTACTGAACTTCATAACGCATTGACGATTGCAATGGTCTAAACCAAACATATGCCCTATTTCATGTAGCGCCTCTTTGAGAATACGCTCGTAAAACAAAGCATCATTACTCTTATGGCCATAGAACTCGGGCCGCAACCTGGTGAGCGATATTAAAGCGGCTTTACCAGGCTTCTCCGCCTGGCCGAATATAAAATTAAATCCAGGTGCATAGATATCCACATCGAGGATCCCTAGGACTTTACTGAATGATGAGTTAATAATTAATTCATGAAGCACTTTTAGGTTCTCCTCCGCCATGTATTGGTTACGTTCCTTGTTATAAGTTGTGCTAAGAAGCGGTAACGCCCTCTTGGCTACTTGAAAATGTAGCCCACTTAACGTAGATTCAAGCATCTCCTTAAGACGGACCACTAAAACCATTCCAACGTCGCCTATAGGTTGCAGGAGTATTGTCTGCAACCCTCCCTCCCTCTAAGTTGGAGACCAGCTTTAATGATGGGTGTGATTAGCCACACCTAAAGTATCATTTTGAAACAATTAAAGCTTTGAGGGTCGTGGCTGCCGTAATGGTAAATGTGGACAGGTTAATTATTGGTTTTCCAGCATGTTACCATCCCTCATAAGGGTTAGTAACTGTTACCTTTACCATTTACGGTGAAGGTAGTTAATGATTTAAACCCCTAAGCTTAAAAGTGCTGTAAGCTACATTTCATAGAGTACAAGGGGTGAGAAGGACATGGTGCGTTTTAAGCAGACAGAGGAAGTAATAAAGCTAATGAAAAATCGCGAGCAGGTCCGGAATGTAGGAACGCTAGCTCACGTTGATCATGGGAAGACTACCACGAGAACCACTCTTTAGAGCGGTCGTGATTGATAGTCTTCTCATGGCTGCAGGTATGCTTTCACCAAAAGTGGCCGGAAAGGCCTTAGCCTTAGATTACGTAGAAATCGAACAATTGAGGCAGATGACAGTTAAAGCCGCTAACGTATCGTTATACCATGAATGGATGGGTAAACCCTACGTAGTGAACTTAGTTGATACTCCAGGACACGTCGACTTCACCGGCCATGTGACACGTAGTCTAAGAGTAATGGATGGAGGATTAGTAGTTTGTGATGCGGTCGAAGGTGTTATGACTCAAACCGAAACAGTCCTCAGACAAGGGCTCGAGGAACGTGTTCGTCCCCTACTTTTCATTAATAAAGTCGACCGATTAATAAAGGAGTTAAAGTTAACGGTGAGCGAAATCCAGCAACGCTTTTTAAGCATAGTTAAGGACTTTAATGGCCTAATCGAACTTTATGCGGAACCGGAGTTTAGAAACGTATGGAAAGTGGACTTCACTAAGGGTCAAGTGGCTTTTGGTAGCGCCCTTCATAAATGGGGGGTAACGGTTCCCATAGCGCAGCGAAAGGGCTTCAAGTTTTCAAATATAATCGATGCTTACGAACATAATTACGTGGAGGAATTAGCTAAGGAGGTACCACTTTACGATGCTATCCTGGATATGATCGTTGAACACGTTCCAAACCCTATGGATGCCCAACGCTACCGAGTTCCAAAGCTCTGGAAAGGTGACTTAAATAGTGAAGTGGGGAAAGCTATGGTAACTTGCGACGATAAAGGTCCAACAGTAGTCTGTGTTAGCAAGGTAATAGCGGATCCCCATGCAGGCTTAGTAGCTACCGGTAGAGTTTTCTCAGGAGCTGTTGAAACCGGTGAGGATGTTTATCTGATAATGGCTCAAGCTGAAGGTAAAGTACAGCAAGTAGGTCTCTACATGGGCCCCTACCGTGAAGTATGCGATAGGGTTATAGCTGGTAACATAGTGGCTATGCTAGGATTAGATAAAGCACGAGCAGGCGAAACCATTGTTCACGTGGCGCTAAAAGGATCTATGGTGCCCTTTGAGCGTTTAAGGTACATTAGTGAACCAGTGGTAACCATGGCTATTGAACCTAAGAGAAGCGCGGATCTACCTAAATTGGTTGATGCCTTAAGGAGAATAGCCATCGAGGATCCGACACTTCACGTTAAGATAAACGAAGAAACTGGCGAATACCTAATTGCAGGCATGGGGCAATTACACTTAGAAATAGCGCTCTGGGATTTAAAGCAAAGAACGGGAGGCCTCGACGTTGTTACATCTCCTCCACTTGTAGTCTATAGGGAAACCGTAAGAACATCTGCAGGGCCTTTTGAGGGTAAAAGCCCCAATAAGCATAATAGGGTTTACGTGAATGTTGAACCTTTAGATTCAGATACCATTAAGTTATTAGAGGTCGGCGAAGTTTATGATGGACAGGACTGGAGAAGTAGAGCAAAAATACTACGTGAAAAAGCTGGATGGGACACCGATGAGGCCCGCAACATATGGGCTATCGATGAATACCTCAACGTTTTTGTAGACGCAACGAAGGGCTTACAACATCTAAGGGAGGTGAAGGACACGTTAATATCCGGGTTTAAATGGACTTTAGCCGAAGGGCCGCTCTGCCATGAACCTTGCAGAGGAGTTAAGGTCGTATTAACCGATGCACAAGTCCACGAAGACCCAGCTCATAGAGGGCCAGCTCAAATGATGCCCGCGCTCAAAGACGCAATACTATGCGGCTTCCTATCGGCTAAACCAACCTTACTGGAACCTATAATGAAAATAGAAGCTAAGTGCCCTCCTGAGTTCATCTCTGGTCTTAGCCGGATACTACTTACCCGTAGAGGTAAAATAATTGGGTTAGAATCAAGCGGTTTACTCATGGTCATTAAAGGCGAAATAGCGGTGGCGGAAACCTTTGACCTAGCTAATGAAATTAGAAGCGCTACTGCTGGAAGAGCTTTTTGGGCACTTGAGGTTAAGGGCTGGCAACCAGTACCAGAGTCATTACTTACAAGTTTAATCCTTAAGATAAGGGAGCGTAAGGGGTTACCTAAAGAAGTACCGAAACCTGAAGATTTTATGCCCCGCTAGATCATCCTTTTTAGGAGCTCGTTAATGGCGGTGCCTCGATATCCTAACTCCCCACCCGCTCCATACCGCTTCTTAATGCTACCCTTAAATCCTTTGCTTGGAGGATGCAACCGAAAAACTTGTTTAAATTTGGGAAGGTCTTTAATATTCGTCCTTTGTTCATACACCGACTTAGCTAGCATGTCTACGTTTTCATAGCCTAACTTCTTCGCGTATTCATCGGTAATCGGCTTATCCCCGATTAACCTCCCTCTCTTCTTTAAAAGAAGAGTAAGTGTTTCAAGGTCCACCTCACCGTAAGTTATGTAGCTTGAAACCTTAAGCAGCATGCCCATGATACTTGGTACTTTCTTAACTAATACTGCATGATTTTTCCTATGTAATCGAAGCATTTTAAGGGTATTTTCATCTTCTTCGCTTACTCCAACCTTCCCTCTTAACCTTATGACACAGAGTAACGCTTCTCCTACCATACATAATTACCTTAGATCCGCATTGAGGGTAGCTTTACAGTATAGGTTTGCTTTAAGGCCTCATAGGTTGCTTTAGCCGTATTTATAAGTGTACGAGTCTCGCCCTCAGCCCTAGTCCACACATCACGTATACCGGCTCGACGTAGTACGCTCTTAACTATTTCGCTACCTACTAATCCTGTTCCTTTTGGTGCTGGCATTAAAGTAACCCTTACGCTCCCAGCCTTACCCTTAACGCGGAAAGCAATACTATGAGGTTGGCCACACCTGCATTCCCAGCTTCCGCATCCTCGTCTGACCGGTATTAAGTTTAACTTCGCGTTAACCACGGCTTTATCGATCGCGTTCCGCATTTGCTTTGCTTTAGCGCTTCCTAAGCCAACGTAGCCATCACCGTTACCTACAACGGTCACAACCCTAAACCTTGAAATCTCCCCAGCATCTGTTTGAGTTTGAACTAAGCCCACGTCGATAACCTCATGGACGAGATTGGGAAGCAAGTAATCTATAATTTCAACTTCTCTTATAGGTAAATTAAGCGCGAAAACCTCATCTATACTGGTTACTTTTCCCTGTTTTACTAACCTTCCAAGTTGTGTCCTCGGCTCCCAGAGCCCTAGATCCCGGCTTGCCACTTCCTCTTCACCAACACTTAAGCAGCTAGCACTACTTTCATTTAAAGATCCTTTAAAACCTTTTTAACGTCGTATTATTGTTTAGCCGCCCATTTCCTGATAAGTTCTTTTACCTCTTCAACGTGCGTTGGTAAGAGTTCGGGTGCCAACCCTTTAGCTAAATACCTTGAAAAAATCTTTTTGTAGAGATCAGGGTTTTCAACCGATAGTTTTTTAGCGTAATCGGCTATATGTTTTCCAATCAACCTATCATGATCCGGTAGGACATCTTCCGCATGAGGTACTTTGATTCCAGCTTCAATAAACCCTTTAAGAGCGGCAAAAACCCTTGAATGCTTAACAGGTCTATGCAGGCCAACGTAAAGTACAGCCTCTTCTATGCCTAACTTAACGGCTTTTAAGCCAGCTAAGTAACCGGTAAGGTAGGCGGCTGACGTATTTTTACCTGAACCAAGCCATTTAAAGCGGCGGCTAACCTCCATTGATGAAGAGGCTGTGAGAGTCCTATCGCCGTTCACCTCTGGCTTAATAACCTGGACTATTACATTCTTATTCGTCCTTCTCACTACTAGAAGGGGTTTTCCAGAGAGTACAAGCTTCCTCCTTAATCTATAATCACTTTTACCTTCCCTCCGTCTTCTAAAGGGCAGCTTGAATGTAGCCTTAACCACGTTGGGTCACTAGTTTAAACTGGTGTTCTGCCGAGCTTCTTCTCGGATATATAGGATTTAAGCTGGGCTCGACTCTTAAACACATTACTCTTAACCATTAAGTAAAGCTTTCGGTAAGTGTTTTTAGTTATTATACGTCGCTTTCTTAGTTCTACGAGAAATTCTCTAAGGGCTCTAACCCTTTTTATCCATGCGTCTTTGGCTTTCAAGGCTCTATGTCCCTTACGGCTACCAGCCCCCCTTCTTAATCCACGTCTTTTCTGTCTCTGAACCATCCTTTTACGACCTTTCGATATTCCCTTCTTCTGTTTAACGGTTATGACACCATCATTAATTAAGCGCCTTACATCCTCCTTAGTTATAGCCGAAGAAACTTTATCGTACTGCTCCGGATCTATCCGAACCCTTCTTTCGCCGACTTTAAGTATCTGTGCGGCAAGCCGTTTTATAGTTTTAAGCGTCAAGATTCACACCCTTCAGGGGTTAATGATTGTCAACCCTAATCGTGTAGCCTTTTTAACGATTTCAGCCCGTTTTCGAGCTCCCACGGTATGAGCTATACGTACACAATGCTGGCTTAGCGTCAACCCATCAAGATCTTTAACACTATCCACTAAGACATCGATAAGCCCCCTTGGATGAAGCCCTCTCACAGCTCTTGGTCCACGATAACCTATTTTAACCCGTTGAGGATACCCTTTACGACCTATCCTTATCTTATTATCAAGCCCCCTCGGGTTACGCCAGGAATCAGGTACCCTTTTAAGGTTTAAAGTGTTCATCCTAGTAAACCTAGGTTTTAAAGCGTTTAATGTCCTTCTGATTTTCAATAGTCGCTTCTTTTCATTTAAACGAAGTCTACGTAGCATCATCATCACCCCTTATGGTATACATATATACCGTCCTGGAAGACCCTGGGATCATATCCCCTAGATTTAGTGGCCATTTCAATGTTAGCGGCGGTTTGACCCACCTTCTCCTTATCTATACCGGTAATAATAACCTCATCACCCTTTACTTCAACCCTAACCCCTTTAAGTACCTTAGCTAGCCGCTTCCGCTTTTCACCCCTAAAGTTTTCTATTACTACGTGATCGCCTTCCACCTTAACGTTTATCGGGAAATGCGAATAAATTATTTTGAGCTTGTACGTAAAACCTCTGAGGACACCATCCATCATGTTCTTGATGTGCGTTAGCACAGCGTTAACCGTAGCTTTCCCCTTCTTATTTTTCATATAACTTTCAACAAACACCTTTCCGTTTTGAGTGTAAATTTTAACCATATGTTTTTCAAAACTTCGCTCAAGAACACCTAGGGGTCCTTTGACCTTAACTTTAGCCCCTTCAACTTCTACGTTGACACCTTTAACTACTTCAACCTCCCCCTTAAAGGCTGGATGTAAAAGGACCTTCACATCGTTTTCCTCCTAGTAAACGTAGGCTAGGAGAACCCCTCCACTCCTCAGGGCTTTAGCCTCCTTATGAGATAATATTCCTTTAGGTGTTGATACAATGAGTAAACCCATATCGTAGGAGGGTAAGTAACGCTTCTCGTACTTATCATATTCCTCTAGTTTAACCGGGAACCTAGGCTTTACTGCGCCACACTTATTAATCCTGCCAAGTAGTTGAACCCTTATTTTTCCTTGCCTTCCATCATCGATTAGCTCAAAATTCCCTATATAACCCTCTTTTAACATAACTTTGAGCACGCCAGCTATAAGCTTTGAAGCAGGAGTTACTAAACACTCGGATTTACCTACTGCTTCGTTATTCATTATCGTCGATAGAGCATTAGATAATGTATCTTGCATACACATCTCTAACCCTCCTCGTTAAGAATATTTCTTGAAACCTAACTTAACAGCAACCTCCCTAAAGCAACGGCGACATATGAATGGCCTGCTTAGCTCAAACCTAAGCATATAGCCCATACTTCCTGATTATCGCCTCATGCGTCCCACATATCCTACACTTACGTGATCCCTTCCCAAATTTCCTACTTTTCGGCGGCCTTACCTTACCCAAATTCTTCACCCTCCAGGCCTTCATTCTCAGTTGCAGCTTTTCATGATAGGACTTTATAAACTCTTAAACCTTTCGTTACTAAACACCTACTCTCGAGTTTTAGCAAACCTAAAAGGACGCAACTAGATTGTGAAGTTTACCTAGGTAGGTTCCGTCCTGAAGGTAGATGTCTGCATCGTTCAAGTCAACAGCTTCAACCTCAAAAAGAGGGCCTAAGAGGGTAGGCTTCTCCATCGAATTTATTGGCTTACCAAAGAGTAAGCGGTTAAAAGCTGGCATAATAATTACGGTTTGCGTCTCCAATTTTTTAAAACGTTGCCTCATCCGCTTAGAGTACTCTTCTTTTAACTTGTTCCTTCTCACCTTTGCCGTAACCCATACTGGCTCAATAAGCTTAAACCCTAAGGGGTCACGCAGCTCAATGGTTGGATGGCTATGCGCCATTACAAGGACTTTAGCTTGAAGAAGGTCTTGTGAGGGCCAAGCATGACCGTGAAATAACCCTACCATCCCCTCCTTCGATCCAAGGAGCACCCCTCTTACGTCGTGAATAACTACGTCTCTTGAAAGTAAGGCTTCCAAATCGCCATCATGATTGCCTGGCACCACCTCGACCAGTATGTTTAACTTCGACAGGTTTTCAAAAAAATCGGGTATGTCGAACCATTCCTGCTCCGTTATCTTTGGAACCGCATGTTTAACATCACCTAAAATCAGTAAACGCTTAGGCTTCACCCGATTAAGCATAGATGTAAGCCGCTCTAATAGCTTGCCTGTTTGCGAAGGAGCATTAACACCTATTGTTGCCAGCTCTCTTTCAAAGCCTAAATGCAAATCCGCGATCACTAGAACCTTGCCAGCTTTATCCGTCACTAAAAGCGCGGGCTCTTCCGGTACGAAGTGGATCAAATTTTACATCGTCCCCCTTATTTAAATCCTTTCGAAGGAAATAGAAGTTAAATTTAACGTTAAACCCACTTTAAAGGTACTTAAATCATTTTAGTCTAAGTTTTACTACGAAGTCTAGGGAACTTAACGATCATGAGCTAGAGCTATAGAGGTTAACCCGAGAAATAGGTGTAAGACTAAGCTGGGGAGACCGTACAGGCCTGACAGGAGGCATATGAGAGTACGAGTAGCACTGTTGAGAGGCTCTCTACCTGGATGACATCTTTCAGGAGAATAACCGTAAGACACGAGAGCCTAGTAATAACACGCTAAGCCTTATACAAATAGCCTGCCTAACAATACCTCTTTATAAGCCCGCGCGGCTATAAGGCTAAGTTTAATTAATCTTCCTCATAGCTAAGACATGAAGGCAATTAACTATTTAAGCATCGTTATCAGCATTTTTAAAGGTTGAAGCGAGATTAAAAGTCATAATGACCTTGTATTCACTTATAAACGAGCTTAAGGAAGCCTTCACCATTAAGGAAGCGTGGGAGAAACTCTACGCCATTTATGGAGATCGCTTCCTTAAAGCATTGGAAGCCGTTGATCTAGGTCATGTTAAGAAATACCTTCTGACTCCAAGTGGGCGTTTCTTCTGGGTTGTGGTTGGTAAGGAGCGGGATTACTGGGTTTTACCCGGCTTTTTTTGCACATGCGATGACTTTTACGTTAACGTGGTAACCCGAGCGCGAAGCAAGTACTGCTACCACCTCCTAGCACAGGCCCTGGCTGAGGCTTTACTTAAATACGAGGTTTTTAATGTAAGCGACGAAGAAGGTGAGGCTTTAATAGCTGAGTGGCGCACCATGGTTAAGAACCATAAAATACACTCCAAAAAAGTTAAACGGAACTACTAATTACGATTATAACCTGGCGAGTTTTTTGCCTAAGGTTGATGCTACAACATTTAACCTCATTCTTTCAACCCTATCACATCCGGTAAGGGTTCAAATAGTTAAAATGCTCAGCAGTAAGGGTTCAGCCAGTTTCACCTCAATGATGAATGGCTTGAATTTAAATAGTAGTGGCCGCCTTAGCTATCACCTTAAGCGCCTAATCAAGAGCGGGTTAACAGTCCAAGATCAAGAAACCGGCAGATATGTATTAACCGAAGCTGGTAAGATATTAGCCAGCATTATAGAGCCCATAGAGGACCTCTCAAAACATAAGCATACTCGACCCCCCCTCGTAAGAACCTCAGAACTCCAATTAGAGCCCTTCAATAAGGATAAAATCATAAACGACCTCAAACGAGAAACCGGAATGCCAAGTAGGATAGCTAATGAAGTGGCTAGCGAAGTAGAGCGTAAAATAATGAATATGAAGATTGATTACTTAACGGGCCCCCTCATAAGGGAAATAGTAGTATCAACCCTTCTCGAGAAACGGTTCGAGGACTTTAGACATAAATTTACTAGGCTTGGTATGCCTTACGCTGACGCTGCAAACCTTATAGAAGGCCCTCTTAAAGCCCCGGTTTCATCCCCGCTCCACATACAGAAGCGAGCAGCTGAAGCCCTCTTAGAGGAGTATACCTTACTTAGTGAACGGACTATTGGTGATGCACATATCAGTGGAGCCATAAACCTCTCACACGTTCATGACTGGCTCTTAAAGCTAAATACCATCCGCCATGACATAAGAGTTTTTCTAGTAAGCGCTCCAGAAAGCCTCCCTCTACAATTCTCAGCGAGGAAGCCTCAAAGCTTAGCTGAAGCCTTAAGGTTATTACTCAACCTTATTACAGCTGCTGAGGCATACCTAACTAGCGATCAGTGCATAGACTACTTTAACGTGTTTTTAGCGCCATACGCAAAGGGCCTTAAGTATGAAGAAGTTAAAAACCTTCTTCGAGAGTTTATCTACACATTAAACCTAAATTTCGAGTTTAAAGGCTTCATCCCCTCAGTAACTATAAACTTGGAGCTAGGGATTCCTAATAACCTAAGTAACATACCTATAACACTAAATGGGAGAGGTGACGCTTATGCCGCCTTCGCTGATGAAGCGGAGCTAATAACTGAAGCCCTACTTGACGTAGTAATGGAGGGGGACATACTTGGAAGGCCCTTCCTATCGCCGTCAATAGTAGTTAAAGTAAGGGATGACCCGCTTAAATTGAAGCAGGTGTACCCAGTTGTTGAGAAAATTCATCAAATAGCCGCAACATGGGGCATCATCGCCTTCGCCAACCTTACACTTCCTTGGCAGATCGGTAACGTTAATTACGATGCTCACTTCATAAGGCTCGACTCTAAGTGGCATGATGATTGGGAACTTGACTCACTTAGAACTGGAAATATAGGAGAGGTAGCGATAAATGTACCGAGAATTGCTTATGAGGCTAAAGGAAGCGATGACACGCTCTTCACGCTCTTAATACATAGCCTTAACGCGGCCATAGATGCTTTAATTGTTAAGCAACGACGACTATTAAATAAAGCAAAGGAAGGAGCCTTCCCCCTACTATGCTTTAACGTAGCTGGCAAGCCATATTTCAATTTTGAATCAGGCTCCTACAACATAACGCTGGTCGGATTGCCCGAAGCGATTAAAGCGCATACAGGCTATTTTCTTCATGAGGACTCCTCCTCCTTAGCACTGGCTGTAAAACTTGTTAAGCTGGCGGCATCAACCATAGACGAACGGGCTAAAGATGCTGGAGTACGATTTAGCTTAGCTCAAACAGTGACGGAAGACCCCTCAACACGTTTTGCCATAGCGGACTCTAAAAGGTATCCAGATAAGATACGTGTTTATCAGGGTACACCCTCTAACCCCTATTATACCCTTTCAGCACCAGTACCAGCAGCAGCCCAAATCCCGCTTAAAAAGCGTATTCGCATCGAGGAAGCACTCCATAAGTTTAGCACGGGTGGGCACGCCCTTCATGTGTGGCTTAACGAACCCCCTCCCCCGCCAGCGACCTTAATACGCTACACTAAAAAGCTCTGCGAATCTAATGTGGGCGCCTTCTCCTATAGCCGTGACTTAACATATTGCCCTTCATGCAGGAAAACCTATGGCGGAGTTAAGAAGCGTTGCCTCCAATGTGGTAGCCTACCCTCATCATTAACCTACTATGCAAGAGAGATAACAACCTACAAACCATTAGACTACTGGTCGCCAGCCGCTAAACACGAGTTTAAGATGAGGGCTCGCTACATATTATAAGTTTTTTTCCATCAACCTCCTTACAACCCCAATCTTTAAGGCTAATGGAGAATGAGTAGCGTATACTAGGTACGGCTTGAGTCTATTTCCTCTACTGAAAACTTGAAAAGGTTTAAAGCAGAATAGTTAAAAGACCCGATGATCTAAGAAGATCAACAAAACTTACGAGGCACCATAAACCCCTCCATTAAAGGGGGCTAAACTTATAAAGGAGGCTTCATTTTCTACTCCGCTAATTAGGTAAACGAGTGGCGCGGCGGCACTTTATGTCAAGCCTTGTTGAAAGCTTAGAAAGGTTTAGGAAGGCAGAAGAGGAAGCTAAACGAATAATTGAAGAGGCTAAAAAAGAGGCAGAACGATTAAAGCTTGAAGCTTCTACCAGTGAAATTGATACGTCAAAGCAACTTGAGGATGAAAAAGCTAAGCTTAAACAAGAAGCCGAGAAGACCTTAGAGACCGAGCTTAAACGAATACTACAAGAGGAGGAGAAAGAACAGGTATTAAAGAAACAGGCGGAGCAAAACATGGAGAAAGCAATAGAGGCCATATTATCTGAGATAATTCCAGGAGGCGAAAAGCCTTAATGAGCCTCGAAGCGCAAGCCTCTAAGATTATCGACAAAATTATATCTGAAGCCCGTAGACAAGCCGATCAAATATTATCGCAAGCAAGGAACGAGGTTGAAAAAATCAAGGAGGAACAACGGCAAAAAGCCTTAAGGAAGATCCAAATGGAGCTCGAAAAGTATAGGAAGGAGCTTGAAGAAACCAATAAGCGAGCCCTTATAGAGGCTAGGTTTAAAGCCAAAGAAAGCTGGCTTAAAACCCGTGAATCCCTAATAGATGAAGCCTTTAAAAAAGCGCGCGAAAGGATAGCTACCTTCGTTAAAACACCGCGTTACCCTAAAGTCCTCGAGGAGTTGATAGAAGAGGCATCAATAGCCATAGGTGGCGGCAGCCTCATAGTCCAACTTAATGATAAAGACGCCGATCTAAATATAGATCTGGCTAAATTAGCTAAGCGGATAACCCGAAAGCTAAACGTTATCACTGCTTTAACCTTATCCGATGTGAAAGTAAAAACTATAGGAGGCGCTATCGTGTCCACCAGCGATGGACGGATAGTATACGATAACACATTTGAGGCTCGCCTCCACCGTAAGGAGCGCGACTTAAGGCTTACGGTGGCTAAAAAACTATGGGGTGAAAGCTAATTGAAAATAATTGTGCTAGGCGATGAAGATACCGTGGCCGGCTTTAAACTCGCAGGGGTAAATGAGGGATACGTAGTTAAAACAAGCCGTGAAGTGGAAGAAGTAGTTACGAAAGCTTTAAAGGATGAAGAAGTGGCCATAATTGTCGCCACCGAGGAAGCCATAGACCTAGCACCACAAGCCTTCCAATCCATATACACTAGACCCCGTCCAGCCATTGTTGAGATACCTACCAAAATGGGATCAAAGAGAAAGGTGGATCCTATTCGCGAACTCATAAGGAGGGCTATCGGAGTGGAGGTTCGTGTTTAAAACGGAAGGTGATTAAGTTGTCAACCCGCATAGGAACCATAACCAGGATAGCTGGACCTTTAGTAGTAGCTAAAGGTATGACCGGTTCCATGATGTATGAAACCGTTAAAGTAAGTGAGCTAGGGCTTATAGGTGAAATCATAAGGCTCCAAGGAGACCTAGCTTACATACAGGTTTACGAGGAAACCAGCGGTATAAAGCCCGGCGAACCCGTAATAGGAACCGGTGAACTATTATCAGTCGAACTAGGTCCAGGCATCCTCCAGCAAATCTATGATGGGATTCAAAGACCTTTACCAGTGATAAAGAAGCAAATAGGCGACTTCATAACTAGAGGCGTTACTGCTCCAGCCTTGTCTCGCACCGTTAAATGGGACTTTCAAGCGTTGGTGAAGCCCAATGAAGTCGTTGAAGGCGGTGACATCATAGGTCAAGTTCAAGAGACCCCGCTTATCCTTCACAAGGTGATGGTGCCGCCGGGTGTTAAAGGCGAAATAACCTGGATTGGCGATGGCAAGTACGCAATTGACGACGTAGTGGCTACCCTTAAAACGAAGGAAGGCGCGACCGTGGAGCTAAAAATGGCTCAACGGTGGCCTGTACGAGTACCTCGACCTTTCAAAGAAAAACTTGAACCAGTAATACCGCTATTAACCGGTCAACGAATCATCGATACATTCTTCCCGATAGCTAAAGGTGGAACCGCAAGCATACCTGGTGGATTCGGGACTGGAAAGACGGTGATGCAGCACCAGCTTGCACAGTGGTGTGATGCCCACGTCATAATATACGTAGGTTGCGGTGAACGAGGCAACGAAATGACCGAGATGCTTGAGCGCTTCCCACATTTAACGGACCCTCGAACCGGGCGGCCTTTGATGGAACGAACGGTTATGATCGCTAACACCAGTAATATGCCCGTAGCAGCTCGAGAAGCAAGCATATACACCGGTATCACCATAGCGGAGTACTTCCGAGATATGGGCTACGACGTAGCCCTCATGGCTGACTCCACTAGCCGATGGGCTGAAGCCCTTCGCGAAATCTCTGGTCGCCTTGAGGAAATGCCTGGTGAAGAAGGTTTCCCACCCTACCTAGGTGCTAAACTAGCTGAATTTTATGAAAGAGCTGGCCGCGTAGTATGCATAGGCAAAGAGGGACGTATAGGATCCGTATCCGTATGTGGAGCTGTAAGTCCGCCGGGCGGCGACTTCAGCGAACCTGTTGTCCAAAACACCTTACGTATCGTTAAAGTCTTCTGGGCTCTCGACACTGCCTTAGCGTATCGACGTCACTTCCCCGCTATTAACTGGCTTACTAGCTACTCACTGTACTTGGACGTACTTGAGCCTTGGTTCCACGAACGCCTAAGTAAGGACTGGCCTGAAATGCGTAAAGAGGCCATGGCCATCCTACAGAAAGAAGCCGAACTCCTCGAAATCGTAAGGTTAGTGGGGCCTGACGCCTTACCTGAAGCTGATCGTGCAACTCTAGAAGTAGCCAGAATGATACGTGAAGACTACCTAGCTCAACACGCCTACCACCCTGTTGACTCCTACTGTTCCACTGAAAAAATGTACTGGATGCTCAAAATTATCTTGACTTATAATCAGAGAATGCGTGAGGCTATGAGCAAGGGTATACCGTTAGCAAAAATCATAAAGTTACCCATAAAAGATGACGTAGCTAGGATGAAGATAGTACCACCTGATAAAATGATCGAAACCTACCAAGGTCTCCTTAAGAAAATAGATGACCAGTTTAACCAATTAATAAGGGGGAGTTAGACACCCCTTTTAAGAAAACTTAATTAATACGTCGCAAACCCTATACGTCAGAACTTCTTGACCTCGTTGGGGTGCTTTTACGTGTCAACCATGAGCTTGAAAGCCCGAAAATTTAAAACGGTATCGGATATCTCGGGCCCCCTCATGATTGTACGCGAAGTAAGGGATGCTGCTTACGGCGAGCTTGTAAACATAGAAACAGGCACTGGTGAAACGAGGACTGGAATGGTGTTAGAATCCGCGGAGGGATACGCCATAGTTCAAGTATTTGAAGGTACAAGGGGACTTGACGTGAAATCAACTAGCGTTACGTTCTTAGGTGAAGTACTTAAAATACCCGTAGGCATCGAAATGGTTGGGCGTTTCTTTGATGGTAAGGGGAAGCCTATTGATGGAAAGCCACCCATAATACCTGACGAAACACGCGAAGTAACAGGTGCACCCATCAACCCGTCATCACGCGAGTACCCTAAGGAGTTCATACAAACAGGTATATCAACCATTGACGGAATGAACACGTTATCCAGAGGTCAAAAGCTTCCTATCTTTACCGAAGCGGGGCTACCACATAATACTTTAGCCGCTCAAATCGCTCGACAGGCAACCATTCCAGGGAAGGAAGAAGAGTTCGCAATAGTATTCGGAGCTATAGGTATAACAGCGGAGGAAGCTATGTTCTTCAGATCCGAATTTGAACGGACAGGTGCCGTTGAAAAGCTTGTAACATTTTTAAATCTAGCTGAAGACCCTGCTATTGAACGTGTAATGACCCCCCACATAGCGCTGACCACCGCCGAAGCATTAGCATATACCTACGACATGCACGTACTAGTCATCTTGACTGATATGTTGAACTATGGAGAAGCACTACGTGAGATCTCAGCAGCAAGGGGCGAAGTTCCAGGTAGGCGCGGTTATCCCGGCTATTTATACACGTCTCTAGCTCAAATCTATGAGCGGTGCGGACGCATATTAGGCCGTAAGGGTACAATTACATTCATGCCCGTAGTCACCATGCCCGGCGGAGACATCACGCATCCTGTAGTAGACCTCTCCGGGTATATTACTGAGGGACAGTTGATCTTAAGCCGTGAATTATATCGTAAGGGCATTTATCCACCTTTAAATCCGTTACCATCGCTATCGCGATTGATGAAAGAGGCTACTCGCTATACAAGGCCTTGGCATATGCCGGTTAGCGACCAATTGTATTACGCCTATAGCGAAGGTGTGGACTTACGCAGCTTAGTCGCCGTGGTTGGTGAAGAAGCTATTAGTGAGCGTGACCGCGCATACTTAGCATTTGCCGACGCGTTTGAACGTCGCTACATTAATCAAGGAGTTTATGAAAACCGCGACCTAGATACTACTATTGAAATTGCACTTAACCTCCTTAGCGAATACATCCCCGAGAGTGAATGGAAGCGTATCGACCCGGACATGATTAAGAAGCTTCGTGACTACTATGCTAAGAAGTATGGCATAAGGCCCACCGTTCAAGCGGTCGAAGCTAAATAAGCTGTGACAAGAATAAGCCTTAATCAATATAAGTTTTAACGGTTAAAAGTGTTCTAAGACCATCATCGACTACGGAAAAGCTTACGTAACGTGATAGTGCTTAATGTTTTAAGCTCCGTAAGCCTCCCTCCACCTACACGTAAACTCTAACTCAAATCCTTAACCAGTAACTGACATAATATTTAGAGGATTTACATTATACGTACTCAGAACCCTTAGTATCGATTAATTATTAACTCAACTTTAAGGACTTTTAAAGCAGTGCTCAATAAGGTTGATCGAGGAACCTTCTTAAGGAGGCTTTCTCTATCTTTGACTAAGGTTTAAGTATGACTTCAGTGTCCGCACTGATGTTAACGTCACGCATACATCGGGAAGATCATTGGAAGAAGCTTTACGCTAACCTCATAAGTTCCCTTAAGAGGCTTGGCATTGAAGTTAAATCACTAGGTATAACTACTGGCTTAGTGCCTGTTAAGCAGTGGCAAAGCCTTCAAAGCAGAATTACTAAAAACCCTAACCCGCTTCTTTTAGTCCATTTAACCGGGGGCACCTCAAGAGTAGCTGTTGAAGCTGCTAAGTGGTCTAACCAACCCTTAGTCCTCATAGCCCATAACCAGCAGAACTCCTTACCGTCGGCTTTAGAAGCTAAAGTTAAACTTGAAGCCTTAGGGTTAAATCCTAAGTTACTCTTAATAGAGTCATTGGACTCCGGTAAAAATATAGAGCTAACTTTACCCCGCTTTAAAGAAGTTTTTAAGGAATCTATAGCGATGATAGGTCCCATCCGCTCGTTCGACGTTGCACCACCGGCATTATTAGCTAGTAAGGCCTCCGTTAGAGTGGTTTACGTAAGTTACCAAAACTTGATGAGAACCTATAAGCTGACTACTGTAACCGATGAGGCCTTTAAGGCGTTTAAACTTAGCCCGAATTTAACGATTAAAGTACCTGATGAGGAGTTTAAACGTAGCTTAAGACTCTACTTTGCGGTTAAAGGAGTTTTACGTAAGCTTAAATGTTCAGCTTTCACCTTTGATTGCTTCAGCTTCCTTAAACGATCGGGTATAACCCCATGCTTAACCGTATCACTCTTAGAATCAGAAGGTTACATAGGCGTTTGTGAAGCCGATACTCAAGCGGCAGCAGCCATGTTAGTAGCTAATCAAGCCGGTTTACGACCTTGCTTCATGGCTAACATAGCATCGGTTAATACCAGACTTAACACCCTGACCCTAGCTCATTGCACTGCAGCACGCACATTGTCCAAACCAGGGGGCATCATTAAGTTATTACCCCATTTCGAATCTCAACGTAGTGTAAGCTTAGAAGTACCTATAGAGGAGGGGCCAGCGACACTTATAGGCGTATCTTCATCCTTAAGCAGCGTGTTGATGATGGAAGGCGAGGTCATAAAGTCCTCCTTAGGGATACCTGCCCTATGCCGTACTCAAGTTGAAGTTAGAATCAACTATAATGTTAAAGACCTGCTTAATTGGTGGACAGGGGGCCACGTAGTACTAATTAAAAACCATGTAGCGCGTACCCTTACTGAGAGCTTTAAATCCAGAGGCCTCCAGGTTGCGAAGACCATGTAAAGCGTGGTTTGTAGTAAGTTTTAAGAGGTTGATCCTGTGAAGGCTCATCCTCAGTATGGCGCCTCTAAGGAACCATAAAGTGGTGTTCCCGTTTGCATGGTAGATGTAAGCGAAACCTAAAGCTATACCTTGAAGTATTAACAAAGATCATCGAAGTAATCAGAGAAATGAATGTTTCTGTGGAAGCTGTGATCGTCGAAGGAGTACACGATGAAACAACTTTAAGGGCGCTAGGCTTTAAACGCCCCATAATTAAGTACGCCGCTTTAAAGGTTAACGAAGCCGAATTCGTTACCAAAATAGCGAATAGATACGCTGGGCGCGTCATTACGGTGTTAACTGATTTCGACACTAATGGAGAAGCCACCTGTAAACGATTAACAACGAAGCTCCAAAGCTTAGGTGTTAAGGTCGACCTCTTCTGTAGGAAGAGGTTAGAAAACCTCCTTAGACCTATAGGCATAACTACGGTAGAGTCAATATACTCGCTTAAAAAGAGGTGTTATACGTAACGACTCCAGTTGAACCAACAAGAACTAAGGTGACTCAAAAACGCGTTAATGTCGCCGTTACCTAATTATTCCTTTGGCTTTGTGAAGGAAGTATAAGTATCCATCAATTAAAGCGTTTTTACTAGCTTCAAGTATGTTGGTTGAAACACCCACGGTTGCCCAACTACCTTTACCATCACTAAACTCCACGTACACCCTAACTGTCGAAGCTGTTCCGAAGCCAGTATCGATCACGGATACCTTATAGTTGGTTAGACTTACTTTCTTAACCTCAGGATAGTACTTCACTAAAGATTTTCTTAGAGCTAGGTCTTGGGCATGTACGGGTCCTAGACCTTCAGCTATTTCATACATCGTCTCACCATTAACCTTAACCTTAACGGAGCTTTCCGCTACAACCTCCTGGTCTTTACCCTCAGTCACGGTTTTCCATGATTGGACCTCAAAAAACTTCTCGAATTTTCCTAAATGTTTAAGGAGTATTAATGTTAAGGTTGCATTAGCGTTTTCAAGCTGATATCCTTTACACTCTAGATCTTTAACCTCCTTTAACGCGTTAGAGATCCTAGGTTCATCCTCGCCTACCTCAATACCTAGTTCATTTGCCTTCATAACGATGCTAGTTCTACCCGAAAGCTCCGATACAGTTATTGAGCGCACGTTCCCGACGAGCGCTGGATCCACATGCTCGTAAGCTTCCACTGTTTTTGATAATGCATCCACGTGGATCCCGGCCTTGTGAGCGAAAGCATATTCTCCTACGTAAGGCTGGTAAGGGTTTGCAGGTATATTGGCAAGCTCATACACGTACCTTGAAAGTCGGGTTAAATGGCGCAGCTTGTACATGTCCCCTCGGCTAATCGTTCTAATGCCTAACTTCAATTCCAACGTTGGTATCACTTGACAAAGGTCGGCGTTTCCACATCGCTCGCCGAACCCGTTAATAGTTCCCTGTACTTGGCTTGCCCCAGCTATAACGGCGAACACCGTATTAGCCACAGCTAGACCACCATCGTTATGGCAGTGAACACCTACCTCTCCTCTAATGTTTGAAGTTACGCACTTCGTAGCATCGTAGACTTCCTGCGGTAGGCTTCCACCGTTCGTATCGCAAAGCACAATAGCCATAGCTCGCCCCTCTCTAGCCACCTTTAGAATGCCTAGAGCGTATTCACGATCAAGCTTATAGCCTAAGTAGAAATGCTCAGCGTCAAATATTACGTCGATGCCGTGAGCCTTAAGGTAGGTAATGGAGTCGTACACCATGTCCGCATGCGTCTGGGCGTCAATCTTAAGCACTTTTTCGGCGTGAAACTTTGAAGCTGGACAAACAAGCGTCGCGACCTCTACTTCAGCATCTATTATGGCGTTAAGGCTTGGATCAGAGTGGATACTGTTCCCTTTATGCTTCGTGCTGCCGAAGGCAGTAACTACGCTATTCCTTAACGCGTAGTCCCTTATACGCTTAAAATATTCTAAATCTTTAGGATTGGAGCTCGGCCAACCACCCTCTATGTAATGAACCCCAAACTCGTCAAGCTTTAAAGTTATGTTGATTTTATCTTGAAGGGTGAATGAAATGTTTCTCCCTTGGGCCCCTTCGCGTAACGTAGTGTCATAGATTTTAACCATGCGTACCGATTTGATGCCCACCTACCAACCCGCTTTCACCGCCAAGAGTAGTGGCTATCTTTAGGACCTACTTAAAACCATTTCTGTTATCCATTATCAGATTAAAACTACTAGCTACTCAAGGATTGCATGCCTTGATCTTAGCTCTTTTTCACTTTTACCTAGCCTATGCATCAGTTCGACTATTACGCTATCAAGAAGTACCATGGCTGAAACCTCAAATAAGGTTCCGAGGGGCGCTAGAGGCTCGTGAATACCAAGTATTTGGCGAGAAAAGTAATCCGTTTCACTTACAGTTTTCGTTCGTCCCGGCACAACTACCACATGGTCTGAAAGTTTCGCTAAAGGGCTTTCAGTAAAAGAAGTAATAGCTATAACTTTTGCTCCAACCCTTTTGGCTGCTTCAGCGGCAGCTACTACTATGCCTGTAGTTCCGGATCCGGATATAGCTATTAATACATCGTTGGTACCGATGGCTGGCGTTATGGTTTCACCAACCACGTAAGTTCTAAATCCTAAGTGCATAAGGCGCATAGCGAAAGCCCTACCTACAAGCCCGCTTCTCCCTGCTCCAACTATAAGCACTATTTTACCCCAGCTCCAAGCCTCTATTAAGAGGCCGACCATTTTCTCAACTTGGTCAAGGTTAATGGCGGTACTTAATTCACTTATGAAGCTAGAAATCTCTTGAAGCGCGGCGCTAAACGCTTTAATATTGCGCTGCAACCAAGTTTCACCTAGAGTTTTTATTTTTTTTAAGTTATAAAGGCATTTCCGTAATTCTTATGATTTCTTCCTAATTAACTCCGAGTATTTCTCTGGCTTTATCCAGGTTTTGCACGCGTTTACGTTGATGATCTTTTACGAAGCCTAGAACCACTTTCGCTGTTCTCAGTTTACAATCACCGCAAAGAAGGTTTCCGTTCTTGCAGTTTATGTAAAGCTCAACTACTTTATCGTCGTCCTCCATGAAGTAGAACATGTTCAAATCATAAATAGGACATCTCTCAGGCTCCCCTCCAAGCTCGCGTTGCTCCTTCACCGTAGCACGTCCCCCCGTAAAGGCTTGAATGAGCTTAGCCTTTATGCTCTCAAGGTCTTCGGCTAAGGTGAAGTAGCCCATAGGGTTACGTTTACTCATCTTTGGTGAACCATCTAAGCCTTTCACTATTCTATGATAAGTAGCGGAAGGCGTGTAAAACCCGTATTTAGCGTGGAATTTCTGAGCCAAGTCACGTGTAAACCTTATGTGTGGGTCCTGATCCACACCCACCGGCACTAGCGTCGGCTTAGGCCCTCCAAAGTCAGGTAATTGCGGCAACATTATATCACCTGCTTGTACCAGCGCAGACATGTAAAGCCCCATGTGACGTTCACCGTATATGGCCGTTATAGTGGCTAAAGTTACTCCACGTCCAAAGAGGAAGGCTAAATCCTTCACCCTTGTCTCCTTCGATTGCCTATATATATACCCCCTCTTAGGGTCAAAGCCTAACGCTAAAACGTCAGCTACGTTGTCAACAGCTATCCTTTCACTCTCCTCATATGGTATATCGTTGTCCTCGTAAGCTTCTATATCAGCTATACAGTAAACACCGAAGCCTCCTAACTTCTGAAAATATACGATTTCACGGGCAGTAAGCAGGGCCCCAAGATGGAAGTCCCCAGTAGGTTTAATTCCACTCATAACAGCGAAGTCTTTCTTCTCCTTAATGGCGCTTAGTATTAATTCCAAGTCCCTATGGCCAAAGATAACGCCGCGTCTAATAAAGGAAGGAGGACTCGGTATCAGCGGTATGAGTGGCTTTAAAGGACGTATTCCGAAGTCGGCGAATAGCTTTTCATAATCTTCTATTGCTGTTTCACCCCAAGGATCAATTAATTGCCGTTTCTCCACGAGCTACACCCCTAAATGAGAGCTGTACCTAGAGAAATTAGCAAAGCTAAGCCTTTTAAAAAGGCTTAGCTTAAGGGCTTTTATCATTTTCGCTCAAAAACTTAGGAAGCAATATTTCTTAAAGGCTAATTAAAACACTTACGGTTGCCTAACAATTTTTACCATCACTAGACTCCGTGTACATTCCCTTCTACTTTTTAACTCGAATTTATACTAAGGGTTTATAACGCTTGTACAAAATGAACGTAGGGAGGTAATGTTTAAGTTCCACCACTCAACACTTTAAAACGCACTATCGTTTCAACATCCTTTCATGGGTGAAAAGGATCGAGGTCTTCGGATTGAATTCTCAAAAAGGATTGAGGAAGCAGGAGTTTGAACTGCTTAAAGCCTTAAAGAGATTAGGTGGTGTTTACTCAGCAGAGCATTTAGCAGATATTTTAAAGGTCGATAAGAGCTCCCTCATGTCATTAGCGGCATCGTTAGCTTCACGCGGCTTAGTTAAGGTAAGTAGGATCAAGGAAGAATTTGTAAAGCTAACGGAGGAAGGTCTTCTCTATGCAAAAGGGCTCCTACCTGAAAGGCTTCTTTACAACGCTTTAAAGAGGCTAGGTGGAACCGCCCCTTTAAATACTGTTGCTAACGAGCTTAAGATTACATCCACGCTCCTTAACATAGCATTAAGCTGGGCAAAAAGGAAGGGATGGATCGAGTTGAAGAAGATTGAAGGTCTAGTTTACTTATCCATTAAAAGCGAGGCCTTCACGACCCCTGATGAGGAGCTTCTAAAACTAATATATGAAAAAGAGCGCATCAACGTTTCATCGCTGAAGGCAGTAGACCCCCTCAACATACTTAAAACGCGAAATTTAGTATCGGTAAGCACTGTTTTCAAAAACGTTATCGAGCTAACCAGTCTAGGTAGTTCTTTAGCGGATCAGGTACCAGCGGAAGAGGAGGTAAGCGCCTTAACCTCAGATTTGATAAGGTCCGGGGTATGGAAGTACTTGAAGCTGAAGCCTTATGACGTTAAAGCGCAACCTCCCTCCTTGCTCCCAGGTAGGAAGCACGTCTACTTGGAGTTCCTGGACGACGTAAGAAGGATTCTAATAGGCATGGGGTTTGAGGAAGCTACGGGACCATACGTAGAATTGGAGTTCTGGAACTTCGATATATTGTTTCAGCCGCAAGACCACCCTGCTAGGGAGATCCACGGCTCATATATACTTAAAGATCCACCCTATGGGGACGTGGAGGATAAGGAGGTTTTACATAGGGTACGCCGCATCCATGAAGATGGGTGGACTACGAGCTCAAAGGGATGGGGGTATGCTTGGAACGAAGAGATAGCTAAACGGCTTGTACTTAGAACGCAAACCACAGCTGTATCCATGAGGTACCTCTATGAACATAGGCTACCCCCCGTTAAAATGTTCTGCCTCTCGAAGGTTTTTAGACCGGACGTACTGGACGCTAAGCACTCCATGGAGTTCACGCAGCTCGAAGGAATAGTAGGCGATCGAGGTATAAACCTACGCCACCTCCTTGGCATCCTTAAAAGCCTTGCGGAATCCTTAGGCTTAAAGAAGCTGAAGTTTAAGCCCGGTTACTTTCCGTTTACCGAGCCGAGCGTTGAAGGCTTCGTTTACCACCCTAAGCTAGGGTGGGTTGAATTCGTAGGTGCAGGTATGTTTAGGCCTGAGGTTTTAAAAGCGCTTGAAGTAGATTTCCCGGTAATAGCTTGGGGTATAGGTATAGAAAGGTTAGCCATGGCGGCTTTGGGCATAAACGACATAAGGATGCTGTACTCAAAAGACCTTAATTTTTTAAGGGAGAAGCCTATTGGGTGGTGGTAACGCCACCGTTAAACCATTAATGGAGGCGCCAGACTACCTAAAGGCTTGGTTAATCGTGAAAAAATCCATTCTAGTAGGTTTAAGGGGCTTTGGGGCTCAGAAGTAAACCTCGATGCGTCTTTCGATCTCTCTATACTGTTCGTCGTACTTCTTCTTTTGCTCCTTGAACATCTTCCAAGTCTCCAGTAGAAACTCCGTAACCTTAATAGGGTTGACATGCCCTTTAATGATGAAAAGGGAGAAGCCCTTGGTGATCCAGCGTGCCAACCATAAGTGTAAGCTACGAGGATTTAACTGATCTATTAGGCGTTAAAATACCTCTCGACAAGTTAAACGACCTCCTCTTCTTAGTAAAGTGCGAGGTAGTAGGGGTTAAGGGTGATGAGATGATCCTCGAGCTTAATGCTGACCGTCCCGATATGCTTAGCTCTGAGGGCATAGCTAGGGTGTTGCGCGGCCTTATAGGTGTGGAGGTAGGGTTGAAGAAGTACCTAGTCCTTGAAGGTGATGTCTCAATAACCGTGAAGCCATCAGTTTTAAAGGTTAGGCCTTTCATCGTAAGCTCAGTAATTAGGAACCTACGATTAAACGATGAAGCTGTTAGACAGTTAATGCAGCTTCAAGAGAAGTTACACTTAACGTACTGTCGTAATAGACGTAAGGTTTCCATAGGTCTACACGACCTAGACGCCGTTAATAGCAAAATAGTATATGAAGGGGTCGAGCCTGATAACATAAGATTCATACCGCTAGGTGAAAGTGAAGAGAAGACAGGGCGCCAAATCCTTAAGGAAACCCCAAAAGGTAGGGCTTACTCCCACCTCATCGAAAGCTTCGACGTTTACCCACTACTTCACGACATTGAGGGCAGGGTACTCTCAATGCCGCCGATAATTAACAGTATATTAACCACGGTCACACAAAACACTAAAAACATACTCATCGACGTAACCGGAACCGATGAAAAGCTATGCCATTTAATGCTTAATCTATTAGCTACCGACCTAGTTGAGAGGGGTGGTACCATAGAAACAGTACAAATCAAGTATCCTAACAAGTTTTTTAAATCGCCAAGTATAGAGTATCCAACAATGAACCTAAGTACCAAGTATGCAAATGAGTTAATAGGTATTAACTTAACAGATAAAGAACTACAAGAGTGTCTCCTCAAGATGAGGTATGGGGCCCATATCCTACGGGAAGGCCTTGTAGAGGTACAAATTCCACCCTACCGGCTTGACATACTACACCCGGTAGACCTAGTAGAGGATGTAGCAATAGGCTACGGCTATGATAAGTTAGAGCCAGTTATTCCTTTCACAAAGACCTTTGGACGCGAATTAGAAATATCGTCCTTCCTTAGAAAGGTTCGAGATTTAATGGTTGGCTTAGGCTTTCAAGAAGTGCTAAACTACACTATGACAAGCAAGGAAGTCTTATTCACTAATATGGAGGTTGAGTTTGAAAGGGTCGTCGAGGTCCAAAACCCATTATCTAAGGAATACTCAGTTCTTAGAACCTGGCTTATACCAGGCCTCCTCAACTTCCTAAGTTTTAATAGGCATACCAGCTATCCTCAAAAGATTTTCGAATGCGGTACAGCGGTCTTAATTGATGAAAGCCTGCCCAATAAGGCTAAAATGCTAGAGAAACTTGCCGCCGCCATCTGTGACCATAAAGCCGGATATGAAGATGCTCAAGCAGCATTGTATTACCTACTAAAAGCCTTAGGCGTTAATAAGTGGAGCATTGAAAGGCTTTTACACCCAAGCTTCATTGAAGGTAGAGCCGCCTACCTATCAATTAATGATCACGTAATAGCAATACTAGGTGAAGTTAATCCAAAAGTTCTACAGAACTTCCACCTAGAGAACCCGGTCGCAACGTTTGAAGCCGATCTAAGCACAATATTTAAACTCTTAAAAAGCATAAACTCTTATAGTTATATCCCAAGTTAGCTTTGAAGCCCGGGGAAAGCACGATGACAGGGGGTTAGCGACGTTAGAGGCTTTAGCCTCTTAAGGATGAGCTAAACCCTTACCCACTCGTGCTACACGCGTCCCTAAAGGGCTTAAAAACCACTTAAACAATAACCTCCCTTACAACACTATTAAGATATCACTATTGTCAGTATTGGATACGCGATTAAAGTCTCCTTAAAATTATTTATAGCCCTCCCCACCCCTTAAAAAGGGGTGGGGCAACTTTAATCCACGCACGAGAGTCCCCGTGGAGTAGGTCTAAGAGACCTTCAGTGAAACTGGGTGGGTCAGTGCGCTGGGGACAGGTTTGCCCCGCCTTACAGTTAAGGGGTCGAGGGCCTTAATTGAATCTAAACGATAAGCTAAAGTTAATTGAAAGAAATACTGCCGAGATATTAACTCGGCAAGACCTGGTTAAGCTACTTAACCTAGGCGAGCCTTTAAAGGGCTATATAGGCGTTGAGCCTAGCGGCCTCTTCCACCTAGGCTGGATTATCTGGGCTAATAAGCTCGCCGACCTAATCAACGTGGGCGTCGATATGCTGGTGCTCGAAGCTACATGGCACGCGTGGATTAATGATAAGCTCGGTGGAAGCCTTGATAATATACATAAATGCGCCAAGTACATAGAGCACTGCTTAAGCTCACTGGGCGTTGAAAGGGTGAAATACGTAAAAGCTGAAGACCTAGTTTCCGATCCAGATTACTGGAAACTTGTAGTGCGAATAGCTAAGAAGAGTAGCTTAGCACGTATTAAAAAGGCGGTCACCATCATGGGTAGGAAGCAAAGCGAAGCAGTCCTTGACTTCTCAAAGCTAATATACCCATGTATGCAGGTAGCCGATATATTCTACTTAGGTGTGAACGTCGCGTTGGGAGGAACTGATCAGCGAAAAGCCCATGTATTAGCCAGGGAGTTAATGAAGGAGCTTAAACATGAAAACTTCATCGCGATACATACCCCATTACTACTTGGATTAAAACCGTTTGAAAGAGTTAGAAGCGGAGAGCAAATCGTCGACGTTAAAATGAGTAAGTCAAAGCCTGAAAACTGTATATTCATTCATGACTCACCCGAGGAAATAGAGCGTAAGTTGCTCGATGCTTATTGTCCACCTAAAGAGGTGGAACTTAACCCAGTATTAGACATATGTAGATACATCCTCTTCGCTAAGGAGGGTTTTACGCTAGACATTAATAGACCACTTAAATATGGAGGGCCTATAACTGCAGAGTCCATGGAGCACCTAGAAACCTTATACGTGAAGGGAGAGCTGCATCCACTCGATTTAAAGAGGGCCGTGGCGAAAGCTTTAAGCCAACTACTAAGACCTTCACAGGAATACTTTAAAGAGAATAGCGAAGCTTCACGTTTACTAAATGAAATTAAAGGTTTAACGATAACCAAGTGAAAAGGACGCAAGCTTTTTCTGGAGGCTTTTCTTCTAAAAAGAAAGAAACCGCGCCTTAGTAATTAAGGCAGGTTTTTGTTAATTAAAAATGTTGGAGGGAAGAATTCATGGGAGGAGTATCTTTCACGCCTAAGTACGTGATTTTCGCCTCAATAGAGATTGAGGGCGTAGTTGAAAAGTCAGATGTAATAGGCGCGCTCTTCGGTCAAACTGAAGGATTACTAGGTGATAAGTTAGACTTAAGGGAGCTTCAAAAATCCGGCAGGATCGGAAGAGTTCAAGTAAACCTAGAATCAAAGGCAGGTAAATCCGCAGGGACCATAGAGATACCTTCAGGGCTAGATAAGGTTGAAACGGCATTAATAGCGGCAGCCATAGAATCCGTAGATAAAGTTGGCCCTTGCGATGCCAAGGTTAAGGTGTTAAAGGTTGAAGACGTACGTGAAGAAAAACGTAAAAGAATAGTTGAACGTGCTAAGGAAATATTGTTAAAGTGGAGGGCTGAAAGCGCTCCTGAAGCACGTGAATTAACTGAAGAAGTGTTGAAGGCAATTAGAGAGGCCCAACTTACCTATTATGGCCCTGATAAACTGCCAGCAGGCCCAGATATAGATAAGAGTGACACGATAATAGTCGTAGAAGGACGCGCGGATGTAGTAAACCTGTTACGTTACGATTACAGGAACGTAATAGCAGTTGAGGGCACCGTCATACCGAAAACGGTAATCGACTTAAGCAAGGAGAAGACCGTAATTGCCTTCGTTGACGGGGATCGAGGAGGCGAAATAATACTAAAAGAGCTACTACAGGTAGCAGACGTGGATTATATAGCTAGAGCTCCACCAGGCAAGGAAGTTGAGGAGTTAACCGGTAAGGAAATAGCGAAGTGCCTTAGGGATAAAAACCCGGTAGAACAGCTTACAGCAGTTCAAGAAAAGCTTGCTCCACCTAAAGAACTACCCGCCAAAAAGCCCTTCATCCCCCAAGATGCGTTGACACAAATAAAACAGCTTCCAGGTACGCTTGAAGCTTTAGTATTTGATGAGAACTGGAACCTAATTCAAAGGATGGCAGTTAGAGATTTAGCTGATAAGCTTCAAGGCATTGATAGTGCTAAGCACATCGCCTATGATGGAGTATTAACGCAACGTCTAGTCGATATAGCGGAAAAGAAGGGCTTAGTGACGCTTATAGGTGCTAGGTTAGGGGACGTGAGCAAGAAGCCAGTAAACTTAGAAATTCATACCTTTAACGATATCTTTTAACTCAATACTCCTTAATTTATTAAGGAAGTTTAATTAAGGTGAGTACAATTAAAGACTTTAATGGGTTTAAAGCCACCCTAGAAAGGGCTAAGGAGCAGCTTCTGAATAGCCCCATCAAAAGGGTTACGATTATACATCATGACGACGCCGACGGCTTAACATCGGCTGCTGTTTTAAAGGAGAGCCTCGAGCGTCAAGGCTGGATAACAAATACTATATGTTTGGAAAAAACCTACCCCGAAGTCTTAAGAAGACTTCACTCAACCGAGAATGAAAACTATATATATGCCGACCTAGGATCTGCGCACGCTAAGCTAATATCCAATATGAATGATGGTAGGAACTTAACCATAATACTTGACCACCATGATACGGAGCACGTCGAAGACCCTAAGGTGCTCAACGTAAATCCTGAACTGTATCAAATTAGCGGCGAAGAGGAGGCGAGTGGCGCGACTATTGCCTTTCTTTTCGCTAAAACTTTAAGCCCCTATAATAAGGACCTAGCTCATCTTAGCGTAATAGGATCAGCCGAGATTCCCGGCCCTCTGAAAGGGTTAAATCGTGAAGCTTTAACCGACGCCTTAAGATCTGGTAAAGTTGAAGTTGAAGACAATAAGTACTTAGTTTCAATACAAGGGGTTAAACAGCCTTGGAACACTCTTTCATCGAAGTTAACGGTACTAGGAGCCGTTGGGTACTATCAGGGGGGTCCTAAACTGGCAATCGACTACTGCCTTGAAAAAAACGTTGATATAGATAACCTAGTTAAGGAGTTAGAGAATAAACGGCGTAAAGCTAACCAGCTGCTATTAGCAAGAATAGAGCGTGAAGGTTTAAAGAGGACGGGAAGCATTCAATGGCTCCACGCTGGCGATACGTATGCGGGGATGGGTGTAAAGGTAATAGGTACTTTCTTATCTTACTTAAGCTTTCAGCGAAAGCTTATCGATAGGTCTAAGTACTTAGTTGGCTTCATGAACATGAGCCCCGAAATACCAGGCTTGACTAGGCTTAATACAGATTATGTAAAGGTTTCGGCCAGGGTACCCGACGCTTTAAGCGTCCTCATAAAGAGAGGAGTAAAAGCTCCACTCTCTAAGCTGTTTCCAGAAGCCGCCGAGGCGATGGGGGGCTTTGGAGATGGTCATACGATGGCAGCTAGCGGCATCATACCTAAGGGTAGGGAGCTTCAGTTCATTAATTTCATGGAGAGAGCGACAGCCACTAAGCAGGGTGAATTGCGCACTGCTTCGCTCATGAGGTTTATGACGTAAGTTCCATCTGAAGTACTTTTTAACGCCGACTAAAATCAAATAAAGTAGCCTGCCTTCCAGCGGACACTAATTCGCCTTCGCTAACGCCAAAATACTTCAAAATCCTTAACGCTGAAGGTACTACCTGTTTTACAGCGTAATATTCATAGTCTATTTCGTCGGCCTTAGCCATAATGTAAGGCTTAACCCTATCAGCTAAACGCTCACCTTTACCTTTAACAACCACATACCCAACCTTGTCTCCAACTTCAAGTTTATAGCCAGCGTTTAAAAGCATTTTAGCGGCCGTAATGTGTGCAGCTTCAACTTCGTACTCCTCAAATTCTCTCGTTAGTGTTTTCCATATTATTAACTCCTTTAGGGGCGTCTCACCCCTACGAATCCTTCTAATGACATCCTTAACGTAGTTGACTGCGCCATGTACGTTTTTCTGCCTTAAAATTATCTCTAAGACCTTAGTTTGTACCTCTTGAGCTAGAGCGCACCAATCTCCACGTACGGCTTCAAAACCTACTACATCGATTAATCCATCATTTGTAAGCCCAGCGTACTTCTTAGCGGCCTCAGTAAAGAATAGAACCCTGTACAACTTATCTATTTTAACTTCAAGTTCAAGCTTCTCTTCTACATCCCTTATAAACCTGTTAACCTTTTCCGGATCATATCTAACAAATATACTATCGGTATCTGAGTATATTACTTCGAGGCCATGGCTTAAGGCCAGCTTATTAGCCTCAGCTATCATGTACCTTCCATAGGCCGTGGTAGCCTCAGCACAAGCCTTCACGTAGAACCTAGCCCCAACCCATCCTAAGTAACCGTAACTAGCATTAGCTAGCACCTTAATCGCCCGCTGCCTATTATCAAGCAATAAGTAGTTAGGGTCTTGAGGGTTAAGCCCTTTCATAGCCTCCCTTATATGCTGCCTAGCCTCTATCAATTTTTGAAGCATACTTCCATAGAGGCTTCGCGGATCCTTAACAAACCTATGCCCCACCTCTGGAGCTACGTAATAATCAGACGCACCTTCACCTTCACGTATGTAAGAGTCAAATCCTATATTATACTTTATCATGAGGTGTGGGTACATAGCTGAAAAGTCGATAACAGCTATGTTCTCATGAATACCAGGTTTAGGCTTAAGCACTATCGCACCCCTGTAAGGTGAATAGGGGCGTTCAACGCGGTTAGGTATAAGCTCTTCTCTTAGGAAGGCGTTCCTCATAATGTGGTGTTCCACTCTAAATCCTACGGAGGCCGCTAATACTTGATCTAGAGGCATTCCAGTTATGCTGGCTAACTGAGCGGCGAAAGGAATAACCTTTTCAGCTATACCGTAGGTGGAAACAGCGTCTTCCATCGCGTACTTAAGTAGAAGCCCCCTTTTCTCAGCATCGTCCCAATACTTCGCTATATCTACGTAGTCTATGTTTGTTCGCGAATCCTTACGCATTACGCCGAGGTAATCCGCTACGTTATCAAGAGTCTTAACCTTGACATCAACGAGGTCTTCAGCATAATTAAGTAAATCAATAGAGGCTCTACCGGTTATTGATATATGTCCATATGTGCTTCTTTGAGGCTCTGAACCTTCACGGCTGATGGCAAGTTTAGCTAAGCCCAGGTTTTTAACTCTATCTATCAGATATGGCCAGTCGAAGCCATTACTGTTGTACCCAGCTATGACATCCGGATCATAACTTTGAACATACCTAATAAAGTCCTTTAATGCGGCTCCGTCGTCATGATCTTGAGCCAGGAACTGTTTCCGCTCCCCTCCGCTCGTAACCGTTGAGATTATGATAACCGGGTCTTTATGTGGCTTAGGAGTTCCTGCAGAATTATAACACTCTATATCGAACGCGAGCAACCTTAACCTAGGTAGATCGTATTTAGGGATCGGCTTAGGAGGGCTTAAAACGCGATAAACGGCTTCCACATTATAGCCTTTAACGTCCTCCTCTTCCACTTCAACCTCATGCCAGCCGCAAGGGTTCATCTGATGGTCTATTATGTACCTCACGTAGAACCTTATGTCGGCTTCAAGTACCTCCCTAACACCAAGTACGCTGGCCACCTTTTCTCTATATACTGGTATTGAAGCCGGCACCTTACATGTTATCCTCAACGCCTTCACAGGCCTACCGTAATACCTCCTATCTACGACTTCAACGTTGAGAATTGGACTATCCTCGCTTGATAAGACCTTAATCCTCTCAACCAACTCATTTAAGGCTAGGTTCGGATCTGGCAGAACGTAAAAATAAGGTTTAAAGCTATGATCAATCAGAAGGACTCGTCTACCTTCACCATCAATCCCCCAAAGCTTAATCTGCGGCTCTCCATGCACTACCTCGTATGATGGGTCAAGTAGCCAGAAAAGAATCTTCAAAAGGCCTCCCTCAGCCCTCTATAATCCTCCCTCACCATCTAATTAACGTATAGACTCTGATTCAAATCTTTAACCAGTGCATCACGCAGTTTTACGCAGTCAACGTCGCGTTATTCAGAGAACCGACGTGGCAACTTAGTAACAAAAAATACGTGGGTTCAGCAGCTATCTTTTACGTAGACAATAGCGTCCTCTCCATCTTCATAGTAAGACTTAATCACTCCTAGGACTTTAAACCCCATCTTTTCATAGAACTTAATAGCTACAATATTGCTAACCCGTACTTCAAGCCTGAACCTGTTAGCGCCACGTCCCCTTAACCTCTCAATTAACGCCTCTAAAAGTGCCCTTCCTATTCCTCTAGCTTGTACGTCGGGACGAGTAGCTATCGAGAGTATATGCCCCCGTCCGTTGTGCTCGTAGGCTCCCACAGCATAACCAAGTACATCACCGTCTACCTCATAAACGAGAAAAGTATCGCCGTGTAGAATAGCCAAGTATTGTAGTAGAGGTTTAGGATAAGCTTTATCGCCAAAGCATAGCTTCTCAATATCGTAGACTTTTTTCCAATCGTTTTTCTTAATAGGCCTGATAATACCCTTTACGTTAACTGTGGTTTTCGACAGCTCCATATCCCTACTCACCGTTTTCATAATTCCAATCTGGCTATGTAAAGGTTATCCTTAGTTTCAAGCATCCTGACATTAACCTTTGAACCTATCTCTACGCCTTCTGCTCCCACGATAGTTACCAATCTGCTGCGTGCCACGCCTAATGCCTCCCCTTTTAACCATCCCGGAGCGATGACTTCCACCTTAACCTTTTCAAACTTTTTGAAAACGGGTGGTATTTTTCGCTCTTTTCTTATCCCAAAATCCCTTGGATTTAAAATCAGCTTTAACCCGTAAATGGCTTCAAGTTCACGTAATGAGTTGTAAAACTTAAACCAAGACATTGGCTTAACGCCTTTAGGTCTCCTTCCATACTTGTGGACCTCCATCTTCTGTATTCCTAACGGTGGCCACCGTTTACCTGCGCGGATACGTTTAGCAAACTCTATGATCCTAGGCAAATCTCCATCGTTTACCCCCGGAACCCATACTGGTGCTAACAGCACATCCATCTTTAAAGAAGATGTTATGTACTCAGCTACTTCCAAAACCTTCATTACATCGAAGCTAGGGGTGCCGGAAAGCGTTCTAGCAAGCTCCGGGTCCATACTATCTATGCTAAGGTTTAACCTTGAAAGCCCGGCTGCATCCAGCCTTTCAGCTAGTTTTTCGGTTAGAAGGGCGCCATGGCTTTGCATTGAAACAACCGATACTTCAGGGACTTGAGATAACTGATGGACTAGTTCCACAAGCTTAGGATACGTTGTGGCATCGCCCACCGTGTCGATATGCGCCTCTATCTTGCTGCAGCCCTTCATAGCGACGACCTCGCGAAACGTATCCAATAAACAGTCAAGCTCAACAACATATTCCGTAGCCCTCCTCCTACTCCTAGGCCCTGCATCAGTACTACAGAAGATACAGGAAAGAGGGCATAAAGTAGTAGGTCTAACCTGAAGCACATTGGTTCCCCTATCAATGACGCCAAAAGCTATACAGCCAACGAGTGGTACCGCTATAAGTTCACCATCAATGTGAATGAGGTTTTTGTTATCAACGGGCGTAGTTGCAACCTCCACTGCTATTGTAATGCCGAAGAACTACTTAGAGTTGAGAGAGTTTTAAGTTATGCTGCCAGTTACTTCTAGATCCGACATCACCAGTTTAAGTAGTTCCTATCAAAAGGCTCGCTCGGCTTCTACTGAGCCTCTAGTGGAAATGCTGATTTTAATCGCTTCGCAGGTATGCATTACGCGTTTAACAATTAGCTACGCGATCAGGTTTGACAGTAGCAATTACTACTCGCGCTGCTTTATAAGGCGTTTTATTGCAGGGTCACGATCTGCCAATGATTCTAAAACCTCCTCAAAACCTTCATGAGGCATTAAATATCTTTTAACATACACTCCAGTTCTTCCAATTTTATCACGCCTAATCAGTACGCGCTCCCTCTCTAATACTACATTTATGCTTACGCCGAGTTTACGTGCAACCTCGGCCTCAATACCTCTTATGGGGATTTCTCTGTGTCCAATTGGAGTAGGCTCTATAAGCATTAACCTCTTGTCGATACCGGGGACTCTTACACCTTTAACTAGGTTATCTAGTGTAACCTCCCCGCCGAACCGGTAGAAATCTCGCTCCATAGGGTTAAGCTTAACGAGGGGGAAAGTGACCGTGGTTAACTCATCAAGGTAGAGATGAGCCTTTAAAGCGTGATAAGGGGTTGCCATGGTTATTAACCGTCTAATTACGTGAAACCCGGCCTTTTCTAGGGCTAGTTCTACTTTAAACGATGGTACCACGTAGGGAATTACTACATCTACATCGCTCTGTGCATCTACATCACCCCTAGCTAGGCTTCCGTGAGCTATGGTGTTTAAACCGTCATCGCATAGCGTCTTCATAATCGCCTCGGCTTTGCTTCGAAGCTTTTTAAGCAGGCACCATCGCGTATCATCGTAAATGACATCTACGCTTCCACCACGGATAACAGGTTTCTTAATCCTTGAAGCCGTCACGCGCCTATCCCCAGCTTTTCAAGTATTTCACAGGCTCGGCAGATTTCACGTGTAGTAGGTTCTCCGCATTTTCTGCATTGGTTAAACTTTATGCGCTTTAAATACTCATGTAGAAGTAATGGGGCTATGGCGTCGGCCGATCTAACGATGGCAAACTTGGTTCCCACGTGTTTCCGCTCAAGCATGTTCAAAATATTTCGTACCTCATCTCTTAGGGACGTTCTAACATATCGGCACTCTACTTCGTAGAAGTCAAAGCCCTTGAAATATGCATATAAGGCTACTTCACTCTCCGGTATATACCGGAGAGGTTTTATTCTAGGGATGAAGCCTTCAGCATCCTTAACCGGTTTAGGTCCTAGGTTAGCTAGTTTAACAAAGCTTCCCCTAAGCATGTTCATAAGTATTGTCTGGGCCTCGTCATCTAGGTGATGGCCTACAGCTACTTTGGTGGCTCCTAGCTCGCGTGCCTTAAGGTTTAAGAGCCGCCTTCTTAAAATCCCGCACCAAGTACATGCGTTAAGACCGGATCCGATACTTTCCGACTTTCTTACAAGTTCGTCAAGGGTGTAACCGTAGACCTCCTTAAAGGAGGCTATGTAGTGAGGGACGCCGTATTTAGCCGCGTACATTCTAGCTAGGTGTATTCCTCGCTCTCTATAACCTTTAACGCCTTCGTCTATCGTGATGGCCTTCATTTTAACCTTGGGGAACCGCCGTTCAATCCTGCTTAGGATGTGCAATAGAACTAAGCTATCCTTACCTCCTGAAACTGCTACTACTACGTGATCATCAGGGTTTAAAAGGTTATAGCGCGTAATAGTATTTTTAACCCGCCTCTCAACACTATTAATGAAGCACTTCCTACAAAATGCTTGACCAGAGTGCGAACAAAAGTAAACAGCCTCCCCCTTACATTTTACGCACGGCCTCATTTCCATCCCCATACCCACATGGTAGCAAGTATATTGGTTAGCAATAGGATTACGCAGAAGTTGCTAATCGCCAAGTAGGTTATCCTCGCCCACCCCTTCCTATATTTAAAAGCGCTATCAATGATGGTTCTAACGAAACTTCCTCCATCGAATACGGGAAGCGGTAGCATGTTAAATAGGGCCACGCTTTGTAGGATCACTATGAGCCAGAATACGAAAAACTGCAACTGAAACATTATCGGATACGGTAGATCGCCAATTATGAAGCGTTGAAAATCCGATATCCTAACCCCTAGGAAGGCCCTACCACTTAAACCCTCTTTAAGGATCACCGTTACACTGTCGTATACCCCGTTGGGCCTTATGAAGTTAACCATTACCGTGTCCCTAGGTTTAAACGAGCCTAGAACCCTTACGAGATCATCCACACCGCGTATGGGGATATTATTAATTGCGTAAATGACACTCCACTTTTCAATACCAGCTGCTTCAGCAGGGCTTTGTTCAATTACCTCGACAATAAGTGCGCCTGCAGGTTGAAAGGTTGTAAGGACTATAAGAAGAACTATGAAAAACGACACCATGTTTAAAAAGGACCCAGCGGCGAAAACCCTAAGCTTAATAGCCGCCTTTGACTTAACCAACACCCCTTCATCGGGTTCGACAAAGCCGCCCGGAAGAATGGTGAATAGAAAGACGCCCATAGACTTAATAGGGATGCCATCCATCTTAAGGGCAATTCCATGTGCAAGTTCATGTATGAAAATAGTGATCGACAAGGCCAATATCACATGAGGTAAGTGTTCCCAAGGATAGAGAAGCCCAGGTACCGGTGGAGCTACCTCTATGAAGACCCCGCTACGAAGAGCCAAGTTCAGAAGGTTCCTAACTAAAAAGTATACCGTATAAAGCATCATTCCTACCCCCATAGCCACACCTATATCGAAAACCGTAAGCCAGCTAACCCTTCTACGTAGGCTCACCCTTACAAGAATTCTTTCTAAGCTTTTAATCCTCCAAAACAGGAGTAAGTATGGTTTAAGGTCAAAGCCTACACGTTTCAACCCTAAAGCGTAGTAGGCGAGGACGATAAGCCCCCATAACGCTAGGAAGACTATTAAAGGGATTAACGTACTTAAGTACTCCTGGAAACTCATACCTAGTATCAGTTTAAACTAGAAGTTAAGCTTAAATTTTCAGTCCGCCCTAAGCTCATGGCGATTGTAAGTACTACGAGTGGTAGGGTACTAACTAACTTTAAACTCCTTAAAGTTTTTAGCTAACCTCCGATAGAAGTATAACTTGGCGGTGGCGGTAGGACCGGGGGGCTAGGCCTCCCCTACAACCGTAAACGGTCTACATGACGGGGTCAGTAATCGGAGGAGGCGGCCTTCCAAACCCGGTAGCGTCTAACCCGATCGGAGGGTGAAACCTCGCCCTGCGGAACCGCTGTAGGAGGCTAAACCCTTCGGAGGAAGGGTCTAAGCCTCCGCGCCGATCGAACCAGGTTAGGCCCGGAAGGGAGCGGCCTTAAGATCGGGCAGCAGTGTTCGCAGGTAAACGGGGTAGACTCATAGGGTTAACGACGCGCTGGTGCTAGGAAGGCCCACTTCTCCGAAGCGCCACCGCCTTTAACCTGCTATGGTAACGCCTCCATTGTTAAACATGAAACTTCATCCTTGGAATGGTACTAAGTGACGGTAACGAATGCTTCAAAAAGCGCCAGCTAGAATACGAGATAAGATTTTACAACAAAAATAACGGCTACATAAAAATGGTTAAGGAGGCATTTAAAAAATTAGGGCTCTCAACCTACATTAGGAAGGAAAGGAGGCGGAGAACCGCCTTCGGTAAAGGCGAATGGCGCACCTCAGTGACCTCAGCTTTGCTGTATTTGCTACTTAAACACTACGACAAGTATACAGAGGAGACGCCGGACGAAGTGAGAAAGGCTTTCTTAAAGGGACTATGGCTTGGGGACGGACACATAGGTATGATCGTACTATTCAACAATACAGATTTGAAGCTGATAAAGATCGTGAGTAAGCTACTAAGGCGCTTCAGAGTAAAACATACCATACGGGGACCGTATAAACCATGTCCACCGGGAAAGAAGCCGGTATACGAGGTGTACGTGCGAGCTCAAAGTAGACAACGCTTCCTAAAGCTGATAGACTTACCCGAGCCCCAAAGCCCCTCAATACCTCTCTTAAAACACTTACATGGATGTAGTGCCGGGGGCGGGATTCGAACCCGCGCAACCAGATTTCACCAGGTGCCGGCCTTACACAGCGCTTGATTATGAGTCTGGCACCCAATCCAGGCTAGGTGACCCCGTAGAGTAGCTTAGACGCTATGGCCCCGGAATTTTCACCTCCGGCAAACTTAATATTTGTTAAGCGTAATTTTAAGGATTTCTAAGGCTCTAAAGGATTCGTATTTTTAAGCGATGCTTTAAGTCCTATGGTTCACGTGGTTTAATAACCTTCTAAACGTACCTTAAGGAAGAATCGAAACTAGCCTTTTCTGGTTTGAGGTGTTAACGTTATAACTCTATCTTCATATCCAACGTAAACCAGCTTAACTAATCCGGTGAATATTCCGACTTCTATAACTCCCGGTATGGATTTTATCGTCAGCTCAAGCTCCCTAGGATTTTCAATTCCGTTAAATTTTGCATCTATTATGAAGTTACCGTTATCCGTTATTAAAGGTCCATCCTTATACGTTCCAGCACTTCTAAGGGTTGGCTCACACCCTAGTTCCTTCAATTTTTTTAAAACGTAAGCATAACCGAAAGGTAGAACTTCAACAGGTATAGGCGTTTTCACCCCGAGCTTATTGACGATTTTTCGGTCATCCACTATGACGATGAACTCCTTAGCCATCGAGTCTACTATCTTCTCACGCGTTAAAGCTGCCCCCCTCCCTTTAATGAGATTAAGAGTGCCAACCTCAACCTCGTCAGCTCCGTCAACAGCTAAATCTATACAACTAGCCTCCTCAATGGTGATGATCGGAACACCGCACTTAACAGCTTTCTGAAAAGCCTGGTAAGAGGTTGGAACACCCTTAACACTTAATTCCCCCCTTTTAATGGCTTCGCCTAACGCCTCTATGAAGAAGGCGGAAGTAGAACCAGTACCCAAACCTACGACCATTCCACTCTTCACGTGTTTTAAGGCTTCTAACGCCGCCCTCTTCTTACTTATAGAAGTAGACATAAGAACACCAATTAAAAGGGTCAAATCATCAACTTGTTTAAGACTATTTAAGTCTTGTTAACGCCGCCTATAATAATACGAATGAAATTACGACGATCACAGATAATCACCACCTAGTAAGTGACCATAATTATACGCGGTCATAGAACAGTGGAACAGAATAGAACACGCCATAAAAATTTAAACATTTAATGAAGCCCCGGGCGGGATTTGAACCCGCGACTTTCGCCTTACCAAGGCGACGCTCCAACCAGGCTGAGCTACCGGGGCTTTACACTATTAACCCTTTTAAGTTTAAAAGTATAACGCTCAAAAGGTAAGCCGCCCCTTCCTAAAAGGAAGGACTAGGGTAATCTGATGCTATTTAAACCACACCTTAAGCATCGTGTTTGTCGCATTGCCATCGTTACGGTTGATGTTGGTTCACACGGGCTTCAACCCCCTTAGCTCATATATAAGGTTAATGACGATCCTTACGGCTCCCCACGGCCTACTGAGGCGGTATGAAGTTACGCGCTCGAAGTTTATAGCTCTTATCAAACGATAAGCGTTAAGTCGACGAAGCCACGTAATTAAGCCATGAAGCGAAAATTTTTATCACCCTTAAATGCGTAAAGGGGAGGTGATGTCGTGTCTCTAGATGAGCGTATTAATGAGATTTTAAACCAAGTTAAACAGCTTTGCGTAATCATTAATAAAAGGATGAAGGAGCTAGGTGACGTAGACGTATTCACTTATAGAGATGACCCGGTGATTAAGGATTGTCAAGCTAAGATATGCAGTTTATATCGTAAAGCGATGAGTCTATGTAAACAGGTAAGCGAAACTATAAACGTATGTAGAAGGTTCATGAGCGAACCCGAATGCTTACAGCAACTCCTACTGGCAGAGGAAGTTGCTTGCTATGGTGAAGGGAAAGAATAACCCTAAAAACCTCAACCCCCTTTTAAAATATTAAACCCCCGGTCCTCATTAAATTTAAGCGTTATTACCGTGGTTTCCATGAGAATTAAAACCCTGGCCTCGAAGAACTTTTAGCGACCCTACATAAGATGGGTTAATTAGCGTATTGTGTTGTTTTAGCCACCATAATTGAAGAAATCTGGTATAGACAAGCCTAAAACATTAAATTAACCGTACCGTTATACACCCGCATCATTAAACCCAATCTCTTCATTTGGTTACTAAAGTAAACCAAAAAGAAATATAGATTCGTAAAGAGGCTCAACAATTATTAGAGTAAAGGGATTAAAGGCGAGGGGGAGGAAAGGTAAAGCAACATTCATGTCAAGTAAGGCAAAGGAGGCCATTACTGGCTTATTTAGAAAGGAGGAACAACTTAGACTAGACTCAGCAAGTGAGGAAAGGCCATTACACAGAATTGATATAATAGCGGAAGCCTTATGAATGCTGTAAGAATGAAGATGAAAAGGGGTTTACATAGAAAAGTGATCGTGATTTTGAACCCGTTCGCAAAACTCTTAACGAACGCTTGACCAGTCAACTTAAGTAACGGAGTTTCGTAACGGCCTCAAAGAGTAAAGCAATATCAAATATGTATTTACCGGTAAATTAATGCGGGGGGTGGGATTTGAACCCACGAAGGCCTACGCCACAGGGTACCTCACTTTAAACCTATTAAATTCTGAGCTTCGCAGTACGTAAGGTGCACCTGCGCCTTTGACCTAGCTTGGCTACCCCCGCCCACCTTCCACTCAATAGAAGGGGTGCTTTAATCGTTTTCCTTTAACTTTAAAAGTGGAAGTAGACCTGATATTCGTTCATCACTTAAACACAGAGTTTCTCCCTATCTTTTAGCCATTCAACCATAGAAGGCGAAACACCTTCCATCATTGCTTTCACGTACGCAAACCGATTAACACGAGGTATCACTTAAGCCTACTCACTCGCTTGGAGGACATAGAGAGTTACTTCCATAGAAACCTTTGTTATTTTTCAATCAACCTTTAAATCTACTACCTGAAAAGACTGATCCATGGGATTTTAAAAGGTACTTAAATCTAAATGGTTGGCGGGCCCGGCGGGATTTGAACCCGCGACCGCCGGGTATCTTTCTTACGGTTAAAAGCCCTTAGCGGCTTTATGGCTGTCGCTAACGGCCTTACGGTCTACCGTGCTGAGCTACGGGCCCACCCCATAAAGCAGGTGAGTAAAGAATTAGAGTGAGGAGGAATATAAAACTTAGTAAGTATTAACCATAAGTTTTAGGCCCACACATTAATAATTACTGCGTC